>Ga0182738_1000401_pt1 | contig 63292 bp, 62 predicted proteins | sample eDN5th30CBELigMG_FD_128876 | JGI IMG/M metagenome (GOLD analysis project Ga0182738, IMG submission 128876) | Enriched Miracle-Growth compost microbial communities from Emeryville, California, USA - eDNA 5th pass 30_C BE-Lig MG (version 2)... ... | reverse complement strand
TCTGACCTCGGAAGGCAAAGTAGCCAGCTGTTCCGGTGTGATGGACGGCGTCGACATGACAATGATGTCGCAGATCTCGTCAATTCAGGAAAGATCAATTCCCAGCCCGTGAACAGTTACCCCGCTGTCCAGCAAGCTCGTGAAGCCGCCCGCCGTAGCCAGTGTAAAAACAATCTCAAGCAGATCGGCCTGGCTCTACATAACTATCACGATACGCATTCCTGCTTTCCGCCGGGAAGTTTTTATGCTCAGGGAAATTCTCCGAACTGGCGACTCCATATCTTTCCCGGCCTGGAGCAGACCAGTTTGTACAACAGAATTGATTTTGTATCTTCCAGCCGGACGATTGCCGGAAATTCCGCCGGGGCCAATACAACATTGCTCAGTGGCGTGGTGATCGCTGTTTATGTTTGTCCATCGAGTCCACTGGATCCGTGCGGCATGGTGGAGCCCACGACCAATAATCACAACAGCAAACGGGTTCAGGTTCCCATGTATGTCGGTGTCGCAGGCGCTTCCATCGGAACGAGCGGAACTCCTCCACAATTTCCCGCAGGCACGATTGTCGGCCAGGAATTCACAAAATACAGCAGCAATATGTACACGAATAATGGGCTGTTTCGTTGGAATTCAATAACGCGGATGCGTGACATCACCGATGGCACATCAAACACAATTGCCGTTGCCGAACAGTCTGGATCAGTCGGCGATAAAGATATCCGCAACGGTTATTATGGCGGCTATACCGGATGTATCTATCCCAGTCCGATTGAACCTAACTCGACTTCAAGTTCAACCGACATCTGGAGTGGTGGAATCTCCAGTCTTCGCTATCAGATCAATGCGAAAACATCAGATGTTGGAAGCAGTTATGGCTATAAAGCAAATACCATCTGGAATTCGTATCATGTCGGCGGTATCCACACTCTATTGGCCGATGGATCAGTCCGATTTATTACGGATAACATCAACATGAACACACTTCGTGAGCTCGCCGCTTGCAATGATGGACAGGTTATTGGTGAATTTTAAATTCGGGCGTTCAGTAGGCTGCACAGACAAATGTGCTTCGTTGTTTTTTTGACGAATAAATACAATGAGAAAAATTTCGTTGAGTGCCATGTTCTGCCTGCTGATTCTGTCTGGAATATCCGGCTGCGGAAACCGGCAACAAGCCAGCGAGGGGAACGTTTCTGGAAAAATCATGCTGAACAAAAAACTGCTCACAAGCGGACAGGTCAGCTTTTTTTCCGCGGAAACGGGATCTGGAGGAACCTCCCCCGTCAACGAATCCGGAACCTATGATATCCAGCGACTGGCCGCCCCCGGCAATTATGTTGTCACCGTGACCGGACCGGAACCCATCCCTGGCGGTCCTCCCGTCCCGCGAAGTGAAATTCCGGCCAAGTACGCCAGCGCGGAAACATCCGGACTGCAATTTTCGCTGAAACCCAACGACAACACATTTGATATTGATCTGAAAAAATGACGATCAGGTGAATGGAATGAATTCTTATGGCCTTTCTCCTTCATCGGAATGCCGAGCTTCTGGCACTGGTTCTTTGGGGTAGCCTGAGCGGATTGCTGGAAGCTCAGTCCAGAATCCGTCGGATTGATCCGAAACCAGCCTTCGGCCGATCCGCCGCTGTGCCCGTCGACGACGCACAACTGATCCATACAACGCAACTGCTCCCCTGGGGTCGTCAATTCCAAGGGCTCGTGATTTTCCACGTCGTCCCGCAGGCGTGTTTCTCTTTCGCAGGCGACCATCGTTGAAGACGATGTCATGACATTCGCAATCTCCGGGAGATTTCGTCCACGACTTCGTTGACCGGCAGGCGCACCTGTTCCAGGGAATCGCGATCGCGAATTGTCACGGTTTCGCCGCTGAGGGTTTCGTTATCGACCGTGATACACCAGGGGGTGCCCGCTTCGTCCTGGCGGCGATAGCGTTTCCCGATGGCTGCCTGTTCATCATAGGTCGTGGCGATGCCCGCCTGTCGCAGGGCGCGATAAATCTCTTTTGCTTTTTCGGGTTGGCCATCTTTTTTCACCAGCGGAAAGACCGCCACCTTGATCGGGGCCAGGCGGGGATGGAACCGCATGACGATGCGGGTCTGCATCTGCCCTTTATCGTCGGGGGCCTGATCTTCGTGATAGGCTTCACAGATGAAGGCCAGCGTGGCCCGGTCGGCCCCGGCACTCGGTTCAATCACATGGGGGATGAACCGGGATTTTGTGGCTTCGTCGAAATAGGTCAGATCTTTGCCGGACCCCCGCCATTTTGGCTGGCCGTCCGGACCGGTTTCGACCACGAGCTGGCCGTTCTCATTCTTGAGTTTTCCTTCCATGTGGGACCGCAGGTCGAAGTCACCCCGATGGGCAACCCCTTCGAGTTCGCCGTATTCGCCTTCAGCCAGGAATGGAAACTGGTATTCGATATCGGCTGTCCCGCAGGAATAGTGTGAGAGCTCGTCTTTGTCGTGGTCGCGCAGACGGAGATGTCTGGGGCCGATTCCCAGGCGGGTGTACCAGGCAAACCGCCGGTCCCGCCAGTAGGTGTACCACGCAGGCGATTCTTCCGGCTTGCAGAAGAATTCAATTTCCATCTGTTCGAATTCACGGGATCGAAACGTGAAGTTCCGGGGCGTGATCTCATTGCGAAAGCTCTTGCCGCTCTGGCAGATTCCCACGGGCAACTTGACCCGGGTGGAATCCATCACGTTCTTGAAGTTGACGAAGATTCCCTGAGCGGTTTCGGGGCGAAGAAAGGCCCGATTTTCGTCAGTCCCCAATGCCCCCAATACGGTCGGGAACATCAGATTGAAGTCCCGCGGCTCGGTCAGCGTGCCGGGTCGGGCGGCATCCGGCCCCACCACATCCCCGTACTGCTCGACAGGGATGATCGCCAGGCTGAGGGCCTCGCTCTTCCACTGAAGCTGGCCTGCATCCTTGTTCTTGAGACCAAACAGCGCCAGAGCTTTTTTCGTGAGCGCCTGGTCAAGTTCCGATTCTTCCACAAGCGCGGAAACAAAGTACGGGCGCGGGGCAGCATCCGTTTCGCCCGTCTTCGCATCAACCCGTTTCCCTTCGACCCAGCGGCCCTTGGTATGGTCCAGACGGTAGCGTCCCTGGGTCTCCCGGCAGTCCACCATCTGATCGCAGAACAGATCGAAATGTCCGCTGACTTTCCAGACCTGCGGGTGCATGATGATGGCGGTCTCCACTCCCACCATCTGGTATGCCCCGGGAGCGCCGGGCGGAGCTTCCAGCGGATCGTGGTGGGAGATCATGTCTTCCCACCACACATTGCGCACGTTCCGCTTGAGTTCCGTTCCCAGCGGACCGTAATCCCAGAACCCGTTCTGGCCGCCGTAGATTTCCGAATCCTGAAAGATGAAGCCCCGCCGTTTGCACAGAGAGACAATTTTATCCATCAAGTTGGAACGATCCGATTCTGCCATGGTTGCTGCTGTCTCTGTCGAAGAGGACAAGGAAAAAAGTATCGGTCTCTGCCAGGAGGTCCTCTGGTCCTGTCAGGAACCAATTCTGGAACTGTCCGCTGTCAGAATTTCCTGAGTTATTGTCCGGGGTGATGAAGAATCTATCGCAGTTCCCGAAAGACGGTCCATCCCAGGTAAATCACAATTCCGCTGCAAAGGATGAAGATGACATCCATGACCCGGGTATGGGCTGTTCCGGAAAAGGGAATCCCAACGAAAAGATCACTCAGCGCGGCGACGGCGACGAGTCCAGCGACCGCCATCGATCCCAGTACGACTCGTTTGGACATGTCCTGCATGGTGTTCTCTGTCGATGATGTCGTTCTGTGAAGCCGGAAATTCCATCAGAAAATGGGAGGGATACGGGAGTATAAACAGGTCCCGGGAGGGGAGGCTAGAGTAAGGTGTTCCCACCGGTCGATCTGCCGGCACAAACCAGGGGAGAATGAAAACCAGGGAAGAATGAAAGAGAAAGCAGTGAGAGGTGAAGTGGTTTTGCATCACGAGATGAATCGGAAGACGATCATCGAGCAAACGGTCCAGGGAGATGCTTGGTCAACAGGTCTTTTTGTTGTCGTTCCATCATACGGAAAGGAACGGGAAAAATTGTGTCATTTCGAATCAATCTCCAAGCGAATCGCTGGCGACTTAGTCAGAAAGTTTTCATGAAGTGCTGACGGCTGATGGGAATGAATTCGTTCATTTCAGTCTTCTCCCGTCCGCATTGAAAATGTTGTCCGGGGAAACCGATTTTCAGTTGGCGACCGGGGCTGTTCGTTGTTATAGTCCCTCCTTCGTTCAAACCATTCTGGGTCTCGACAATCTGGTGCGCGACCTGAGAAATCATTTCAGTCTTCTCGGAGAGAGCTGGTGCAAGAGCATCTGATCGAGTTGTGTGTGGGTGAAACTCTGCAGGTCGGTCGATATCGGGTTACACTGCTGCAAGTCAATGGAGATGAATTGAGCATTGAAGTCGATGGAGATGGCGAATGTGGTCTGGAAGAAATGGCCGAAGCGTTGGAGTCCTGCTGAAGTTCAAACCGCCGGAGTCTCATGATCCGGCAATCTGATGCCAGGCAGCCAGTGCATCTCGCACCGAAGCAACATCGTGCACGCGTAACAAATCCACATGCTGCGCTGCCAGGGCAATGGAAACGCCAATCGTTCCTGCCAGCCGCTCATCGACATTGCGGCCAATCAGTTTTTTCAAAAATCCCTTGCGGGAATGTCCGATCAGCACTGGTCGTCCCCCCCCGCGAAAGGCCTTGATGTTCGAAAGAATATCCAGGTTATGCTGCGGGGTTTTTCCAAATCCGATTCCCGGATCGATCATCAGGCGTTCCACGTCAATCCCCCGTTCCATCAGCACCTGGCATCGGTCCTGGAGCCATTGGGAAATTTCCATAACGGCATCCTGGTAGTACGGATTGATCTGCATGGTTTTAGGGGTTCCCTGAATGTGCATCAGGATCACGCCGCAGTTGCTTCCAGCACAGACATCGATCATTTCCGGATCGAACGTCAGACCGGAGATATCATTCACGACGCTGGCCCCCGCAGCCAGTGCTTCACGAGCGACAATCGCTTTGCTGGTATCGATCGAAACTGGAATCATTGTCTGTGCGGACAATTGCTCAATCACAGGCAGCACACGGCGAAGCTCTTCTTCCGCGCTGATGGGATCCGCCCCTGGCCGTGTCGATTCCCCCCCCACGTCGAGCAGATCCGCCCCGTCCGCTGCCAGCTTCATCGCGTGTTCGACAGCGATCTTTGGATTCAGCCATTGCCCTCCATCGGAAAAGCTGTCCGGAGTGACATTGACGATTCCCATTAACCGGGGAACATCACCGGTCCGCCAGACCTGCGTTCCCAGACGCCAGGTACGCAGCATGCCTTCATCAGAAGGAAGGGAAGTATTCATCTCTGACCTCTGCCGGGAACATTGTACAAAAAGTGCGGAGTTCGCTGCGCGGACCACCGTCGATTATGGCTGATCCACACAGTGGCCTTTGCATCGGGAGAAATTTCGGCCTTTTGTGCAACGCCTTGCCGGGAATCATCGTGTTGCCAGCAGGAGGGCAATCCGGCAGGCATTCAGAAAAGTATCCAGATGCAGCACTTCCTTGACGGTATGGATATCGCTTTGACCACACCCCAGCGTGACCGTCGGCAGGCCATGAGTGAACATCCAGTTCGCGTCCAGTCCGCCGTTGCTGATTCGAGTTTCCGGCTCCATGCCAATTTCGCGGATGGCCTCGCAGGCTGCTTGAACCACTGCGGACTGCGGATCGATGCGGAAGGATTCGTATTTGTGGAACGTTTCGAAGCGGACCTGTCCCGTTTTTCCAGCCACATTCCGGATGGACTTCGCAGCGGCCTGGAATGCCTTGTGATAAGCATCAACAATTTTTGCGCGAAACGCGGGATCGTGGCTGCGGGCTTCCGCTTTGAGGACCAGATGATCGGTGACGACATTGGTTGCTTCGCCTCCCTGAATCACTCCGATATTGCTGGTGCCGGTCTTTTTCCCTTTGGTCACTTTTCCGTGCCAGCCTTCTTCCACGAGGGATTGAATGGCGCGGGCCGCAATCGCAACAGCACTGACGCCATTCTCCGGATGGGCTCCCGCATGGCTGGCGATTCCGGTAATCTCGATCGCAATATGGTCGTCTCCGGTCGCTCCGACGGTCGCCAGATTCGCTGGCCCGCCATCCCAGTTGAAGCAGAGTTTCGGATTGCCGAGTTTATTGACCGAGACATGCCGCGCGCCAATCAATCCCACTTCTTCCTGTACCGTCCACAGAAAGGTCAGCGGGGGATGGGGAAGATTGTGCCTGCGGATCAGTTTCAGCGTGTTGAGTAATGTGGCGGCCCCAGCGCGGTCATCGCCCCCCAGTGCCGTGGCTGGATTTTTGGATCGAACCAGATTCCCCACGCGGACCGGATTGCACCCCACGCAGAGCGGAACCGTGTCAAGATGAGCCATCAGAAGTTTGCGAGGTCGGCGGAGCGTTCCCGGCAATTTGACGATCAGATTGCCGATCTCTCCCCCAAAGGGACTTTTTTGATGGGCTTTGTCGAAATGAATCTGCGCATCGCTGATTCCGGCCCTGCCCAGTTCAGCCACAATGAACTGGGCGATGCGGCTTTCCTGACCGCTACGGCCGGGAATGGCAAGCATCCGCATGACCAGGTCAATGGCATCATCGCTGACAAAAGAGCAGAGGGGATCCGCCATGGGGATTGTTTCCAAATGGGAAGTGGAACTTTGCAGGGGCGTTTAAAAACCCCGGGTAAAGACGACAACGGTTGCAAATATGATCCGGAATAAGACTCTCGATTTCGCGAGAAAGACGAAGCAGGATTCCGGAAAAGGGCATGGGAAAAGAAAAATGGGCCAGACATTTCTGTCTGGCCGAGACGCGTTTTTTCAACAAGCTGCCGGGAACGAAAGGAGTTCCTTCATCGTTCGGCAGGATGTCCGCGGCAATTCCTGTTACGATTCCGCGGTTCCGAGCGATTCGGGGGTTTCGATGTGAATGGCCCGATATCCGCCGGCGAGTCGGAAGCAGATGATCAGGAACAGGTAACACCCCGCCATGGTCATGGGGATGTAGGCTGTCAGCAAGAGGGCTTTTCGTCCCCCGAAAACGGCGGCTCCCGTTACGAGTGGTTGATCCATTTTGGCTTCGGGAGCGGCCTTTGCCCACCAGTCTGCCAGCTTGTTGATATTCGGATCGTCCTTCTTCTGCTCCTGGTAGAGCTTGACGACACGGTTGAGTTCCTGGCCGTTGTCCTCAAGAACTTTCACCTTGGCTCCATCCAGGCCGACGGTTTTTGCTCCGAAAAAGACGTTTTCTTCATCCGCTTTGTACCGGGTGAATGTCTCCTCGGACTCACTTTTCAATTGCCGCGAAGCATAAAAGTCCTGCTGAAAGCCGATTGCGGGACCTCCCAGCAGCCCGGCGGACAACATCCCGACTCCTCCGAGCAGGCCAATCCCGACAGCCCCCGCTTTGGGAAACCGTTCCGAACCGACCGCGAGCATCGTCGGCCACAGAAACGTTTTTCCGCAGGCATAGACCGTGGCCGCCACCACGCAGGCCATCACATCTTCCGCACGCCCCAGCAACGTCAATCCCGTTGCTCCCAGGACGGCACTGCTGAAGAGCAATCCCAGCGGAGAAATCCGATGCACAATCGGGCCAGCGACAAAACGCAAAAGGAACATCAGGCTCGAGGTATAGACCAGCAAGGCCAGACCGCGGGCATTACTCCCCATGATGGAACCGGTGATCTTGGCGATCCAGGAGTCCGTCCCCAGTTCCACGTAACCCACCATAGCATGAATCACCAGCAGGAAAAGGAATAACGGCGCCACCAGCGTGCGAACCATCTGGCCGATGGAGAGCCCCGCAGCCGCTGCCTCGGAATGGGGAAATTTCTGCCTGAACAACATCGCCCCATAGAGAATCACTGGAATCAGAAACAACGACATCTGAATTTTCCAGTCGACCGCGGGAGAAAGAACTTCTCCGCCAGGTCCCAGTTTCGCATCCATGAAATAAGAAATCAGTCCTCCCAGCACCAGGCCCGCTGGCCATCCGGCATGAAGGATATTCAGATAATGCGTTTTGTTCTTGGGGAACAGTGTGGCTGTGAGGGGATTCACCACGGCTTCACACAGGCCGTTTCCGATGGAGAAGATCAACATGGCCCAGAACAGGCACCAGTAGGCAGCATTTTTTCCACCCGCGTCAAAAGCAGCGGGAGTGGCCAGCGTGAGAACCGCGGAGGCGAAATGCAGGACGAACGCCGCCACCATGATTTTCCCATAACCGATCTTATCGGCCAGCAGGGCAGTGACGATGATCACCAGGCCGAAACCCGTCAGCCCTCCGCCGGTAATCCCTCCCAGTTCGGTCATTGTGAATCCAAACTGATCGGCCCATTGTTTCAGGATCCCTCCGCGTACGGAAAAACCGACGCCGGAGGCGAGAATGGCCATAAATCCTGCATACAGCAACCGGTAAGCATTGGGAGCTACGGGTTGAGAATCAATTTTCGACATTGGCGGACACTCCTCCAGGCAAACGAATCAATGACGGTGCATGATCCTATTCACCCAACGGGGACTTTGCCACGCTGCCGACCGTCTTCAACCAAAAGAAGAGGAGATTGGAGAAATCAATCACAGTGATCGAAAAAAAGAAGTGCTTTGGCAAACCCGGCCCGGAGATGATTGATTATTCGCCGATCGGGCGTTCCGGAACTTCGATGGTATTGGATTCGGCAGCTTCCTGGGCTGCCAGCCGTTTCAAGGCTTCGAAGACCTCATGGCGATGAATAGCCACTTCGCGAGGTGCTTCAATCCCCAGGCGGACCTTGTCCCCCCGAATCTCGATCACCGTAATGACAATCCGTTCGTCGATAACAATACTCTCGTTCTTCTTGCGCGAGAGGACCAACATGGGAGATTCCTCAAAATGAAGCTCCGCTGAGAAGAGAAAACGGAGCATTCCGGGTCTGCCTGAAATTGGCGGGCGACCGACAATTTCACTATTCTCACTTGACATGATAGAAGTGGTACTTTAGCGAGTCAACGAGTGAATCGGCAAGATTTGCCGAATTTCTTGCTCCTGACACGACTTAGGACGAAAAAAATTCGTTTCCTGAATGTTCTTGCGTTTTCTCCTAAGACGGGTTTTCCGCCGGATCCTATTTTCGGGCAATACCTTCCGGACGAAGAAGCGGGAAGAAAATGATGTCCCGGATGCTCCGGCTATTTGTCAGCAGCATCACCAGACGATCGATGCCAATTCCCAGCCCTCCCGCCGGAGGCATTCCGACTTTCAGCGCCTGTACAAATTCCAGGTCCATTTTTGCCATGGAATCTTCTTCGGAAAGTCCCCCCAACTGGGTCCGGAAGAGTTCTTCCTGCAACTTCGGATCGTTGAGTTCCGTATAGGCGTTTGCCAGTTCCATCCCTTGCACAAACAACTCGAACCGTTCGGCAATCTCTGGATGGGACTGTTTCCGCTTCGTCAATGGGCACAGTGAAGCCGGGTAATCGATCACAAAAACCGGCCCTTGCAGGGCATCTTCCACACAGGCTTCAAAGACTTCGCTGATCACCACGTCCGGATGCACCCCGGCGCCATCCATCTGCTTGATGAATTCCGGCTTGATTTTGCCCAGCCGGGCTTGTTCCCGGGCTTTCGCCTGAACGGCTGCCGCATCGGTCATGGAACATCCGGCATGTTCTTCGAACAGTTCCGTATAAGTCCTTCGCGGCCAGGGGGGGGTGAAATCGATCTGTGTCTCTCCCCACGGAAGGAGAAGACGTTCCTTGTCTTCAGCGTGATCGGCGGACGTTTTTTCCTCCGGAACAGCGGATTGATGCTGGAGGACAATCCGGGCGGCGTTTGTCACGATCGCTTCGGTGACATCCATCATCGTTTCGTAATTGCCGTAGGCCTGGTACAGCTCGATCATCGTGAATTCCGGATTGTGAGTCGCGTCGATTCCTTCGTTCCGGAAGACCCGCCCGATTTCATAGACCCGCTCAATTCCCCCCACCATGAGCCGCTTGAGATGCAGTTCCAGGGCGATGCGTAAAAACAGGGGGATGTCCAGGGCATTATGATGCGTTGTGAATGGACGAGCCGCAGCCCCTCCCGCGATGGCGTGGAGCACGGGAGTCTCGACTTCCACGAAATCACGCGCTGCCAGCGTTGTGCGGATCGAATTCAGGATCCGGCTGCGAAGCAGCAACTTATCCCGGACTCCATCCGTATAGATCAGATCCAGTTCCCGGTGGCGCAGCAGCGTTTCGATATCCGTCAGCCCGTGATGCTTTTCCGGTGGCTGGGTCAAAGACTTACAGAGAATCGTCAGCGTACGGACCTGAATCGAGATTTCTCCCGTATCCGTTCGTTTGAGTTGCCCATCAATCCCGACCAGGTCTCCCAGGTCGAGTTGACTCATCAGTTCCCATTGGGCTTCGGAGAGATCCCCCCGGGAAAAGAGCAGTTGGATTTTCCCGGTGGCGTCTTCAATGTCGAAAAAGCGGAGCTTTCCCGCTTTGCGCCGTAACATGATCCGTCCCGCCACGCGGGCTGCTTCCCCCAGGACCCCGTTTTCGGCGGGGGCCAGACTCCGGGCGGCGCGGATGGATCGGTGATTCTCAAACAGTTGCCCGAACGGATCGTGTCCGAGTTCCACAATTTTCTGTAGTTTATCGAGGCGGGCTTGTTCAAAACGATCTGGCTTCATGGAAATTCGATCCAGGGCAGGGGAGTGGCGCGGCAATTTTAGATCGTCATGCCGGCAATTTCAGTTCGTGTTCACCAATCGTGACAATGGTGAAATCGCGTGCCGGAAACCGACACACGTAGTCGACCACTTGTTCGATCGTCACGCTGTTGACTGCGGCGGAGATGTCCGCCAGGGTATTGACCTTTTTCAAATGGAACCAGTCGCGGGCCAGGGCGGCCGCCCGGGCGCCGGTCGATTCCTGCTGCATGACCAGGGAACTCTTCGCCCGTGCCCGGCACCGGGAAAGTTCCGACTCGGTGATCCCCAGATGCAGATTCCGCATTTCTGAAATCATGACGTCCAGCGTCTCCTGTGCCCGTTCCGTCAGTGAACCGGCATAAGCCAGCACGCGGCCTTCCGTTAACAGGCTGTGCAAGGAGGCATAGACCGAATAACACAGCCCGCGTTTTTCACGAACTTCCGTAAACAATCGGGAACTGCTGCCTCCGCTCAAAATACTGACCGCCGCCCAGGCGGCATAATAATCGGCATGACCATAGGGGACTGCATTCCAGGCCAGTCCGATGTGTGTCTGCGTGGACTTGTGAGCGAAATGATGTTGCCCGCAGGTTGCCGGTTTGGGGACCAGGGGAGGCTCGGTCATCGGCTTCCATCCCCCGAATGCTTCCGCCACAATATCCCGGATTTCGGCGGCCCGTACATTGCCCGCCACGCCGATCAGAGTGCCGTTGGGACGAATAACCCGATCGTAATACGCCTGCACGCTGGAAAGGCTGATCCGCTCCAATTCCGCCAGCGTTCCCTCCGTCGGTCGGTTCCAGGGACTGCCATAGCAGAACCGGCGGAGTTCCGTCAGGGCTTTCCGCTGCGGTTCGTCTTCTTCAGCCAGCAGGTTTTGCTCGATTCCGCTCATGACGGCGTCGAACTGATCTTCCGGAAACAACGGTCGCTGGAGAATTTCGCCATAGATCGGCAATGTGGCGGAGAGATTTTCGGCGAGTGTGGCCCCGGAAAAGGAGAGAAAATTCCAGCCGACATTCTCGCTATATTGCACGCCGAGCAGATCGAGCGCATTGGAGATTTCGCGACTGTTCCGCTGACCGGAGCCGCGCGTCATCATGTCGCACAAAGCGGCAGCAGTTCCGTTTTGACCGTCTGGTTCGTGGATGGCCCCGGCGGGCGTCATGATGCAGAACGAGGCGGACTGCACATGCGGCATTTCTTCCACCAGCAATGTCAGACCGTTCGGAAATTCAAAGATCGGAATGGGCTGCTCGTTCATGGCGGATATGCTGAAGGATGGCTGAAAAGTCCAGCAGTTTAGGGAAGTCCATGGCGTCTGTGTAGCAGCGGGGGCGGATTCCTTCCGTGTTGCCTGTGGGATTTCTCTGTTTTGTGCCTCCTGCCTCCCCCTCACTTTATCTCCATCACCAACGAGTTTCTGGGAAAAAACGGGCTGAAAATCCGTCCTGGAACTGACGGCCTGGAAAGAGGATGACGAAAGGGTGCCGGTCTCCTTGACACAACTTTCCAACCTGCCATACGATGCGTGATCTTTCTGAATCAGGGCGCGACTGATCTTGCGCGGCTGATCTTTATTGTATTTGCAAACAACATCTGGAAGGGGTGCGGCACCATGCCTGTTCCCAAGCGACGTCAGTCCAAGTCTCGATCACGTAAACGTAATAGCCACAACTCACTGAAACCCATGAAGTTACAGTATTGTTCCAATTGCGGGACAGCCGTGCCTTCACACGTGGTCTGCCCGAATTGCGGACATTACCAGGGCCGCCCCATGGTTGGCACAGAGGAATAGCCGGTGATGCGGATCGCATTGGACGCGATGGGGGGCGATGCTGCCCCCACTATAAATATTGACGGCGCTCTGCAGGCCCTGGAGGGGATGCCGGAGATTGAATTGGCGCTGGTGGGCGACCGTGACGCCTTGGAGCCGCTGGTTGCGAAATCCGGAGACCTCGGAAAACGCCTGACAATTGTTCCTTCCACCGGTTTTGTCGGCATGGAAGAAAAGCCGACCGATGCGCTTCGCAAGAAACCGGACTGCTCAATTGCTGTCTGCTGGAAAATGCTGGCGGCCCGGGAAGTCGATGCTGTGATCAGCGCGGGAAATACCGGGGGCGTTGTCGCAGCGGGCTTGCGCACGCGGCTATTTCTCAAAGGAGTCAAACGCCCGGGAATTGCCGTGGTGCTTCCCACCAGCCAGGGCCAGACGGTGCTGATGGACGTGGGAGCGAATCCCGGAGCCCGTCCGGAACATCTGGCCCAATATGCGGTGATGGGTTCGGTTTTCGTCAGGGAAGTGCTTGGCGTGGCAAACCCGCGCGTGGGACTGATGAACATTGGCAGCGAAGACGGGAAGGGGACCGATCTCATCCGGGAAACCCATGAACTCATCCGACAATCCGGACTGGGGGCCGCATACATTGGCAATGTCGAGGGCCGCGGACTGTATGCCGGAGAAGCGGATGTTGTGATCTGCGAAGGCTTTGTCGGGAATGTTGTCCTGAAGGTCAGCGAAGGAATGGCCAGCATGATGATGAATCTGCTGGCCCAAAACGTCACGTCCGCTCTGGTGACGGAAAAAGAAATCGCCCGGAAGGCCTTTGTCAAAGCGGGCAAAAATTTCGAATACAACGAAACCGGCGGCGCTCCCCTTCTGGGGGTCGACGGCATCTGCCTGATCTGCCACGGTTCCAGCGATGCGAAAGCAATTCACAACGCTATCCGGACCGCCTGCAAACTCAATGACCGCGGCGTCAACCAGCAGATTATTGAACAACTCACCGCTGTTGCGGTTCCCTCTTCCTGAAAGTTCTACCGCGGGAACGGGTCCCTTTGCGGCCCCCTCCGTGGCAAGGGAAATAAGGAAAATATCGGAATGGATTCCGAATCCCGTCGTGCAGCGTTCGCGATTCGGTCATTCCGCCAGATAGAAGAGTTACTCGGCGCGGCCGGTTTGTTCTGGTTGCAACCAAAGTCATTCACGTTGCACAAAATCCTCGCCTGCTGCGAAAATTCAGAACGTTTGCAATAGAAGTCGTTCCAAGGAGTCCCTTCGGCATGAGCAGAATTGGTTTTCTCTTCCCCGGGCAGGGAGCTCAGCATGTGGGCATGGCCCGACAACTCGTGGAGCAATATCCCGCAGCCCGGCGTCTGTTTGAACAGGCGGGTGAAATTCTGGGATATGATCTTGGGCAATTGTGCTTTCATGGTCCCGCGCCGGAGCTGGATACAACGGTCATCAGTCAACCGGCAATTTTTGTCGCCAGCCTGGCTGCTCTTGAGAAGTTGCGGGCTGATGCCCCGGACATTGTGCTCTCGTGCGAAATGGCTGCCGGCTTGAGTCTGGGGGAATATACGGCGCTCGTCTTTTCCGGAGCGATGTCCTTCGAAGACGGGCTTCGCGTTGTTCAGAAGCGGGGGCAGGCGATGCAGGACGCTGCCGATGCCACGCCCTCCGCAATGGCCAGCATCCTGATGCTGGAACTTGGCAAAGTCGAGGAGATCCGCGATCAGGCCAGAGAATATGGCGTCCTGGAGATTGCCAATTATCTCTGCCCGGGAAATTTGGTGATTTCCGGAGAAAATGCGGCGGTGGAGAAGGCGATTGAACTCGCTGAAGCTGCGGGGGGGAGAGTCGTCCCATTGGCGGTGGCGGGAGCATTTCATACCAGCCTGATGGAACCGGCTGATCAGCGGTTGCGGGAAGCCCTGGCCGGAGTCACCCTGAAAACACCGGAAATTCCCGTCGTTTCCAATGTGGATGCCGTGACGCACTCGGAACCGGAGGAACTGAAAGAGGTTCTGGTCCGGCAGGTTGTCAGCCCGGTCCGCTGGGAAGACTGCCTGCGAACGATGCTGGATGCGGGGATCGATGAATTTTATGAAATTGGTCCGGGGCGAGTGCTGACCGGGCTGATGAAACGAGTCAATCGCAAAATTCCGTGCAGCGTGATCAATGATTCGTGAGTGGAGAAATGCCCCAGGGGAATCTGGAAGGGGTGGATTGCTTGCCGTTTACATGTTGCGGAAAAGCCGTTATATCTTCACCCGGCTCCTGCTTTCCCCCCGGGGAGGAAGCGGCAGACAGCCAAAAGCCAGGCATCAGAAGCGGGGAACCGGGCAGGGAAGTCCTGGGGAAAATTACTTTTCCAAAGGTCTGTCTCCTGACGGATTCTCTCTCGACATGAAGAACGCATTCGTGCTTCAATAGTGGCAGCCGGGAGGTTGCCACTCACGTGGCGCGTTGCGGACTGATCAGCAAATCAGTGACCCATTATCGATAGCCCATCAACCCAGCATCAGCAGTTCGGCCGGCGGCATCAGTGACGGTGCCCGTTCTGTGCGGAAGGAGCAAGACGTGGACGAGAAAGTGATCTCAATTGTCAGTGAGCAATTGAGCGTGAATAAAGATGAAATCACCCGCGAGAGCAATTTCATTGACGATCTGCACGCGGATTCCCTGGACCTGGTCGAACTGGTGATGAAGTTCGAAGAAGAGTTCGGAGTGACGATTCCCGACGAAGACTACGAGAAGTTGCGAACAGTCGGGGACGCAATCGATTACATCAAGCAGAAAGAGAATGCTTGAGCGATGGGTAGGCGCGTCGTAGTGACAGGGACTGGAGTGACCACCTCCCTCGGGCATGAAGTACCCGAATTCTGGGATAACATCTGCGCTGGAAAAAGCGGAGTTGGTCTCATTCGCCGATTCGATGTTTCGAATTTCAAAGTCCGCTTCGGCGGCGAAATTCAGAACTTCGAACTGGCTGAACACGTGGACCTGCTGGAAAAAGATGTCCGCCGTCTGGATCGCTTTGTCCAGTTCGCCATGGCGGCGGCTCACAAAGCTGTCCTTCAGTCGGGCATCGATTTCGAGACTGGCGATCCCTACATGCACGGCGTGCTCATCGGCAGTGGAATCGGCGGCCTGAACGAGATCGAACAGCAGCATACCACGCTGTTCGATCACGGCCCCACCCGCGTCTCCCCGCTGATGATTCCCAAACTGATGGTGAATGCCGCCAGCGGGAATGTCTCCGTCCGCTGGAAATTGCGTGGTCCCAATAGTGCCGTGGCCACCGCCTGTGCCTCGGCAACGAATGCCATTGGAGACGCCTTCCGGCTGATTCAGCGTGGCGATGCCGATGTGATGATTACCGGGGGGAGTGAAGCCGCGATGACTCCCATGGGGATCTCCGGATTCGCCCGGATGCAGGCCCTGTCCACACGCAACGACGATCCGCAGGCGGCCAGTCGCCCGTTTGATAAAGGCCGCGACGGTTTCGTGATCGCGGAAGGGGCCGGAATTGTCGTCCTCGAAGAATATGAACATGCCCGTGCCCGCGGAGCAAAGATTCTCGCGGAACTGGTCGGCTATGGGATGTCTGCTGACGGCACCCATATGACTGCTCCCGACCCCGAAGGGCGCGGCGCAGCCCGTGCCATGAAATCCGCCCTGAACGATGCCCGGTTCAATCCGGAGCAGATCAGCTATATCAACGCCCACGGCACCAGCACTCCGCTGGGCGATAAAGCGGAAACGTTCGCCATCAAAACCGTCTGGGGTGCGGAACACGCCAAAAAGGCTGTCGTTTCCAGTACAAAAAGCCATCTCGGACACTTGCTGGGCGCTTCCGGCGGCGTGGAATTCGTGATCTGCGTCATGGCCATTCAGGATCAGGTCGCTCCCCCGACCATCAATCTGGATGACCAGGACGAAGAATGCGACCTGGATTATGTTCCCAACGAAGCCCGGCCCATCCAGATTCAGCACGTAATGACCAACAGCTTCGGCTTCGGCGGCCACAACGCCAGCCTGATCCTCTCCCGCATTTAAAGCGAATTTGTCGCGTATTGTCCGCGTTCTGCCACGCGGGAGACAGCAAACACTCCAGTGAAACCCGTTCATCGCGGGCTCAGGCAAGAGCAACTTGCTTTAAAACCCCGACGGGCTTCTAACGGGACTGGGCTTCCAGCAGGAAGGGCAAAAGACCGGACCGCAAACCAGACAAAGCATTCTCTTCCATGGAGTTCGGCCGGTGGCTTGCCGGACGTCATTCTCCCTTCTTCTCACCGATCTGGTGCTCAAAGGGGTGAACGACAGAGCAGGGCAGAGGAGGTTCGATGGTCTTCCAGTCTGGAAATCGCCATACTTTCGTAGGGGCAGGGGAACCAGGAGCCCAGGGAAGCAACGAACGGAATCCTTTGAAGCCGGGCATGGACGAACCGATGGTGGAAGCAGTTTCAGGGGCTGGCAATCCGATTTCCGCATTGGCGCACCCGGAAGATGATCAGCGGATCACGGAGATTATTTCGCGGGGCCAGCGCCGCCGGCCAGGGGCATTCAGCACATTCATTGCTTCGATGCTCAGCTCGATTCTGTTGTGGGCATCATTCACTCCGGTCGATTTTGGTCCGCTGGTCTGGGTCGGCCTGGTTCCATGGCTGTGCCTGGCCCGGCCCGTTCGCCGAACACGATGGATGTACCGCCTTGTTTATCTTTCCGGCCTGTGTTACTGGATGGCAACACTGCAATGGATGCGTCTGGGCGATCCGACAATGTATGTGGCCTGGCTGGCCCTGGCGGGGTATCTGGCGGGATACTGGCCGGTCTGTCTCTGGCTGATTCGTGTTTGCATTCATCGTTTTGGCATCCCGCTGGTGATTGCCGCCCCTGTCTGCTGGACCGGACTGGAATATCTGCGAACACATCTGATCACCGGATTCGGATGGTATCTGCTGGGACATACGCAGTATCGCTGGGTGAATGTGATTCAGATTGCGGATCTGGTGGGCGTATACGGAATCACATTTTTGGTTGTCATGGTGAATGCGGCTGTGACGCAGGTGATTCCGGAACGCATGTATCTCCGCTGGCATCTGATCTGGCCGCAGGAAGCCGTTCCACTGGCGTGCTGGCCACGGCGTCTGCAATGGACGGGCGGGGGAACGGCATTGGTGCTGGTTCTTCTGTTCTGCGGATATGGCCTTCTGCGCCGCGGTCACGATCATTTTCCCATCGGCCCTCGCATCGCGCTGATTCAGGGAAACTTTGTCGCCAGTGTGCGAAACAATACGGACGATCCCCGGGACATTTTTCTGACGCATCGCCAACTCACCGGACTGACGGTTTCCGAACAGCCGGATGTGATTGTCTGGCCGGAAGCCATGTTTCCTTACGGGCTCTATGAAGTGGAGCCGGGAGTGACCAACGAGAATCTCCGAAAAGTGGCCCCGGAAGTTCCGGTCAACGTCTGGAGAAAACAGGAAAGCCATACAGCCCTGAAAGATCTGGCGGACATGACGAATGCGGCCCTGATCATCGGGACAAACGCCTTCGTTGCCCAGTCGGCTGGTTATTCCCTGTTCAATTCCGCGGCCTTCATTCAGCCGGGTATTGGCGTCACGAATCGCTATGACAAAATTCATCGCGTTCCCTTCGGAGAATACATTCCGCTGCGCGACACGGTTCCGTTCCTGCAATCGTTGACTCCCTTTCGCGGAAAATTCGGAATCGATCAGGGGCATCAGGCCTATGTCTTCCGGTGGAAAGATTGGGAACTGATTCCGCTGATCTGTTTTGAAGACACCGTTCCGCAACTGGTGCGAACGATTGCCCGGTCGGCCCAAGTCAATTCGAAAGAGCAAAACCAGGTACTCGTCAACCTGACGAATGACGGCTGGTTTCACGGATCGAGTGAATTGAATCAGCACCTGATCACGTCCCAGTTTCGGGCCATTGAGACCCGCACGCCGCTTGTGCGGGCGGTGAATACCGGGATCTCGGCGGTCATTGATGGAGATGGCGTGGTCCGGGAACCGGTCAAGTTCTTCGATGCCGGGCCCCATGAGGACGGAGCAGGGGTTCGCGAGAGTATCCGCGATCCACGGACCGGCCGGTTTCACAAGCAACTCAACTGCGCCATTGTCGCCGATGTTCCGCTGGATCCACGAACCAGCTGGTACGTGATCTGGGGAGACTGGTTTGCCATTGTGTGCCTGGTGCTGTGTGTCACCATCGGTCTGTCAGGCATCTTCCAGAAACGCGTTCCTGCCTCGCCCGTGTGAGAGGAAGAAAAGTGTCCGGAATGAAGGAGCGAGACGATGTCCCCGTGGCTCCGTTTGCTGATGTTCATTTATGGAATCATCCTGCTGGCAGCGGGCGGGCAGGGGATCAGGCGCAAAGAGATCCCGCGAAAGGGGAGTCGCCCCCCTTTTCGGAACAAGGCCGCCATCGGCATGGGGCTGCTTCTTTGTTTTACCGGCCTGATGATGCTGGTCCTCGCCGTCGGACCTGCGGATTGGATACGAAAATGACCGGTACGGAAACAAGATTCTTCGATCGTTGGGACTGCAACATGATGTTCCCATTTCCTCAGCGATCAGCCTCGGTATGAAAGAGGCGAAAGGCCCGGAAGAAACGAATCTCTTCTTCATTTCCGCCTCAGGGTCGCCTAAACTAAAAGAGGAGGGGGCACGCTCCATTGTCAATAATCAAGGAACTCTCTTCTCTCGTTTTTTCAGTCTACTCTTTTTTGCATCTCTTTAGCTTTTCAGCGAGGTCAGGACCGTGGCGGACTCCGAACTGATTGATGACTACGAGCTGGTGAACTGTATTGCCACCGGGACTGCAACCCAGATCTGGGAGGTTAAAAAAGCGGGGGGAACGCAGTCGCTGGCCATGAAAATTCTTCTGCCCGAAGCGTTTAAAGACCCGGAAATGAAGAAGAATCTGAAACACGAAGCCACCGTGGGAAAGTCGCTGGAACATCCCCACATCATCCGCATCCAGGATGCGAAATTCACGCGGAAATACGGCTACTTCATTATGGAGTATTTTCGCGGCGGCAATGTGAAGTCCATCATCCGAAGCGAAAAGCCGCAAGTGCAGGCAAAAGCCAAACGAATCGTGGAATGCCTCTCGCAGGCACTGGCCTACATGCACGACAAAAAATGGATTCATAAAGACATCAAGCCGGACAATGTGCTGCTGACGAAGGGGGGCGAAGTCCGGCTGATCGATTTCTCCCTGGCAGGCCGGGCCGGCAACGCGGTCATCCACGCCATGTCCAAGAAGGCCAATATCGTCATTCAGGGGACCCGGACCTACCTGGCCCCCGAACTGATCCGCCGAGAACGCCTGACACACTCCGTCGACATCTACAGCCTGGGCGTGATGACTTATGAAATGATCACGGGAAATCCGCCGTTTCGGACAGCAAACCCGAATGACCTGCTGATGATGCAGGTCCGGGATGCTCCCACTCCCCCGTCCTATCTGGAATCAAATATCACCCCGGAAGCCGAAAAATTCGTTTTACGACTGCTTTCGAAATATCCCAAGGACCGCCCGGCAAATATGCACGAGGTCTTTGCGGAAGTACGGAACATTTCCTTCTTCAAAGTGGATCCGATCGAACATTTCCGAGTGACCCAGGCCGCTTTTCTGGCTTCGGATGCTCAAAAGCAGAATGACCGGCTCGACAGCCGCATGGACGCCCAGCGTACCGCGGAAGGAGGCCCCAGACCAGCTCCCAAGCCGAAGCCCAAAGTCGTGATTCCCCCTGCGGAGACAGCGAAACCCGCTGCCAAAACTCCCCCGTCCGTAACACCAGCAGCAACCGCCGCCCCGGCACCAATGCCATATCCGCAAATGCCCATGCCCGGTTATCCCATGCCGGGATACCCCATGCAGCCGGGAATGCAGATGCCTTATGGAGGATATCCCGGAATGATGCCGGGACAGATGGGAGGCATGCCCATGCCGGGCATGCCGATTCCCGGAATGCCAATGCCGGGGATGCCGATGCCGCAACGTCCCGGTCAGCCCATGCCCAGCCAGCCGATGCCGGGGATGCCCGTTTCGGGAATACCCGTCCCGGGAGCCCCTGCTGCCCCGCCCGGAGCCGCCCCCAGGCCGGGAATGCTTCCTCCTCAGCCCACCGCCCCGCGACCCGCAGCTCCCAGTCCCGTCCGCCCCGCTGTTTCCGCCCCGCCTCCTTCACAGGATGCCCCCATGGCCTCCCTGGATGACCTGGATATTGAATGATTTTCTCTCTGGGAAACCGGCTGTCTCCCGATTCCACGCAACAGATCCCGCCATCTCGGGCTTTTCGCCTGAGTACCCGGGCAGTACAGTTTTCAGCGAGGCCTCACCGGATGAGGGCCTCGGAATCCTTTCCACTCTTCCGATTGAAGTTTGATTCATGTCCGCACTGCTTCCCCTGCCATTTGAAAAGCCGATCGTCGATCTCGAAAACCAGCTGGAAACTCTGGAGTCCCAGCCGAATCCGACAGCGACCATCAAGGAATCCATCCGGACCATGCGGACCGAGCTGACCAAGTTGCGGCGGGAAATATATGAACACCTCAGCCCCTGGGATGTGGTGCGTGTGGCCCGACACGAATCCCGCCCGCAGGCGCTCGATTACATCGAGCTGGTCTTCGATGAATTCGTGGAATTGCACGGCGACAAGGCCCATGGTGACGACCGGGCCATTCTCACCGGATTCGCCAAGCTGGACGATCGCAAAGTGATGCTGATTGCCCAGCAGAAGGGACGCACCCTGGAAGAACGGATCAAACACAATTTTGGAATGGCCCATCCAGAAGGATACCGCAAGGCACTCATGAAAATGCAGATGGCTGCCAAGTATCATCTGCCGATCATTTGCCTGATCGATACCGCCGGAGCCTATCCTGGAATCGACGCCGAAGAACGAGGCCAGGCATATCAGATCGCCTTGAACCTTCGTGAAATGAGCCGGGTGAATGCCCCCATCATCTGCGTGGTCATCGGGGAAGGGGGGAGCGGCGGGGCACTGGGAATCGGCATCGGCGACCACGTCGCCATCTTGCGGTTCGCCTATTATTCCGTGATCAGCCCCGAAGGCTGCGCGGGAATCCTCTGGAAACATGCCCGCCATGCCGACAAAGCAGCTAACGCCCTTCGCTTCACTTCAAAAGACCTCCTCGAATTTGGCATCGTGGATGAAATCATTGATGAACCGCTCGGCGGAGCCCATCGCGACCATCGCCGCATGGCCATGCTGCTGAAAGCCTCGTTGTCCGATGCCCTGCGAAAGCTGAACGACATTCCCGCAGACCAGTTATTGGAACGCCGGTACCAGAAGTTTCGCAAAATCGGCATGTTCGAGGAACAAGCCACTACCGACGCAAGCAACTCCCGAAGTTGACCAGGAACAAACCGCCAGCGAACCGGTCACCCTTCAAAACGCGTTTTCCAATTGAATGGTGACCAGATCGTTTCTGGAAAAGTTGTCTGCCGAATCGAAACCTGTTCGATTCGGCAGAGCGAAGCCCCTGCCAAACCGCGTGATGGAAGAAAGACGCTTTTCTCTGGTGTGTCGCTCAACAACAGACGTTCCCGCCTTCCCGTCTGAAAACAGTTTTTGAAACAGAATCTTGTGAGTCAGTTTCAATGGAGCAGGGAACGTGATGGCTGGAACGCGGGGAGCAAAGAGAAATTTTTTGCTGCCCTGGCTCGAAACCGGAACGTGATTTCGGAGTGGTCTGCATCAGCAAGGGGAAAGCCCACAAGCGTTACGAATTTGGTCAGAAGGTGGCGTTGGCCACCAGCAATCGTGAGAACTGGGTTGTGGCTGCCCAGGTGTGTGAAGGTTCCCCCTACGATGGCCACACACTGGCTTCAACCTTGAACAAAGTGGAAGCGACAACCGGCCTGCCAGTGACAGCCGCGTTTGTCGACAAGGGGTATCGCGGTCACGACTACGAAGGCCCCGCGACGATTCACGTTTCGGGCAGTTCGAGTCGTCAATTGAGCCGCACGGTGAAGAAACGCCGCAAACGTCGCAGCGCCATTGAACCCAAGATTGGGCACCTCAAGCAAGACCACCGCATGGGCCGCTGCTTCCTGAGAGGACCTCAGGGGGATGCGATCAATGCCGTGCTGGCCGCCGCCGGGAGTAACCTCCGCAAACTGCTCAGGCGGCTGTTTTTTGGCCTGATTTTTCAGCTGTGGGACCGGCTCAGCAGTCAACTCCACGCCCGAACTCACACCGAAACCCATTTTCAGCCAGCCTGACCTCGCCCCGCCACCCGAAAATATCCCCCAATCGCAACGGCAGACTTATTCAGGAATGAGCGCTGCGCGTGCGTCCCCCATGCTGGTGACTCGCTGTCGTCCGTTATCGTGCCTCTCTCCGTGAGGACGCGAAGTGTGGCGATCTTCCCATTCGCCCGCAGGGAACCGGAGCGAACGACCAGTAAAACCCAACTCTTCCGCAAACCAGCCATTTTCCACCCCCGAAGTGAACATAACGGACATTATCGGACGTTGGGGATAGGATGAGAATAGATGATTCTCAGCACACGTGTCAACCTCCGATCCTCAAAATCAGTCATTTCTTTTCGACTTGATTTCAAATCCGACAAAGCAGCCCGGAGCTTCGCATCTTGACGAAGACGACGCTCTTTGCACGCTCGAGAACAAGTGTCACGCCGCCGCCCCTGTTGTCGAGGATGCATCAACACTTTTCCGCACCAATCGCAAAAAGGACGCTCGCCCAGGCGAGCAGCAGCACGACAATTCACATGAAGAAATGAACGCCCCATTCTTACTTCTCACTTCGATCAAAAAACAAAACCTCCCTGTAAAAAAAGATTACTTCGAAACTCTAAACTCGACCTTGAACGATCCAATGGAACCATCAATCTGACGAGCTGCAAAAACACCCGAAAGACGAAGAAACTTCCCACCAACAACACGAGTGAAACTGACACGGTACACCATATGAGGAATCTCCAAAACAACACGCTCGCCATCCCGAACAAACAAAAGACGACAAGAAAGATCAACCTTATCGCCACGATTGATCGAACGAGCGACATCCTCAGACATTGAAAGCTGAACTCGACGATAACAAGCCCGAACACCAACCGCCGAAGACACTTTCTCAGAAATCTTTGACAGATAAGAAACCGTAGCAACGCCATCAGCCCAACGAACATCAGAAACAACACCCAAGATCTGAACATCAACCTTAGAAAACGATTCCAAAAACAGATCACAAACAGATGACCATTTTTCATCAAGCTGAGCCGAAGTACCAGAAACACGAGTTCTGACAAGAAAACGACCAAAGTCACGGAACAGCAGCTGCTCAGACTGATACTTGACCTTTGGATCTTCAGCAACACAAAGAGAAGAAGAAAACAAAACGAACAACAACAGAAAAGTTCTCATCACCACACTACCTCAAAAAAAATAGAGTCGGCTATTCACCAACTCTACAAAATTCTGAACAGAAGAATCAACCGCCTACTCGGGCCGGGACGATTCCTCGTCACCTCGGACATGCGTCCCGGACCGAGCAGGCAAAGAATCAACCGACAAAAACTTACCACGCACAGACAAAGACGAAATCTTTTCTGCAATAGATTCGTCAAGACGTTGAGAAGCCCGATTAATGATTTCCTCTTTCAAACCATCCTCAAATCCACGCTCGTACGCAGCCTGTTCACGTTCGTCAGAAGTTGACTTCAAATTGCCAAGAAAAGCGAAATCAACAAGCTTACCGAGAAACCAACAAAAGACGAGAATCGGACCGAAACCAATGCCGAACCAGAAGCCTTGAGAGAGATCAAAAAATGCCATCGAAAAAAATCCTCACAAAATTGAAATTGAAACGGACGCAGGAACTCAAATCCAAAACTTGTTCTTGCGAGCACGTTTGGAACGAATCGCACCACCATTCCGACGGCCCCAGAAATCCTGTTTCAGGCGAGTCATCTCACGATCAGAAGAGTGATCTTTGTAAGACCTGTAAACCCGCTCCCAATCAGACTGATCTTGAGCCGCATCCATATACTTCATAATCAGATCAACAATCCAAAGAACCAGTTTCAAGCCGACCCAAAGGCCGATGCACTGACAAGAGACACCGACCAGAAACGGTTTCAACTGGTTCACGATCTGAACGGCAAAATCAGAAGGAACCAGATCAACAGCCTGCAAAACTTCACCGAGAATCATAATCACTCCGGACGTTTCCAAGGTTGAAGATCGTACTTCGATGGAGTCCGATCAGAATCGAGAGCAACAAAAAAACGATACAGCGTAAAAAAAAGTTTCAAACCAACCAAAATTGCAAGAAGATGAACAAGAATCGTCGACATGAGAGGCCTAAAATGCAAAACAAACGAATCGACAAAATCAGCGGGAAACATGTCAAAAATAATCATTGAAGGGCTTTCGAAATTCGATATGCCTTACCCCAGACGAGCCAGACATCGGCCTCACTATTGTCCTTCTTTCCAATCGTCAAAAATGCTCCCTTACTCTGCTCTTTCTTCCCACGTCGCAAACCACCGAGAAGATACACACCACCAGCTTGCACATCGGTTTCACAAGTGAATCCTTGATCATCAGTCGTCGGACCAAGTTGCGGGTCAACGGTGACAACATCGGCAACACTTAACTTGAGAGTCAGACGGCCAACCGAATCCGAGATTTCACGAACAGTCGCGGTTGCTTCGAGACCTGTTTGAACGAAACGAATCGTATTGCTAACAGTCGTCCCCGCAGTCCCAGTAATCATCGACTGACGAATGGGAATCTTCAGACCACGAGTCACGGTCGCCGGTGAACCATCAACACAGGTGAAAAGCGGATCAGCAACGATGTGCATCGTAGACCGATTACGGGTCGCTCTGAGAACAGCAGTAAGGCTTGCATCGGCAACACTATCGCCGCCCTCACCGCGAACACCTTTAACAACTCCAAGAGTCAAATCTTTCGTAACGTTTGAAAGATTCGCATATCCTGCAGCAAGCTCAAGAGCAGGATTGACGTCGAGCCCGAAATCAAGCAGGTCTTTATCACTCATGCTGATCACGTGAAGTTGCACACACCAGACGACAGACGGAGCCTGTTCAAGGCGATCCATCATTTGCGAAACACGCTCAATGACCTCCAACCGATCACCAACAATGACAAGCCCATCAGGCAAGGCAGTACAGGTTCCATCCGCTGACAAAAAACCCTGAACGGCAACCAGAACCTGTTCGTCATTCATCCGACGGGATTTGCGGACTAACAGGACCTTGTCCTCCGGCTTCCGGGTTCCCAAGTAATACAGCCCCCGGAGTTCCACCAGTTCCACGCCCAGGCGACGGGCCACCGTTGCGAGGCAGACGCGGACCGGTGTCTCCGAGAACTCCCCCGTTATCGTCTGCTGGTCCAAGGCCTGTTCCACCGCCACGCAAACGCCGTATTGATCGGCGAGCAGGCTGCAAAACACCCGGACCGGAGTTTCCGAGAACCTGGCCGTTACCTTGAGACTGTCCTCCGAACGGCTGAGAGATTGGGACGAGGGGGGAGGGGCGGACTCGTAAATCGCCTTGAGAATCGGCTCCCGGACCGGCAACACCGGAGCTTGCAGGCTGTGACCCACCTGCAAAAGCGGATTCCTTCCACTTGCGCACCCGCTGAGATTGATCAGGGCTGAGAACGCCCACACGAAGAACAACACCGCCAGACAGTTCCACCCTACCCTTTTTCTGGTCGATTGAAAGAACTGTATGACCGAGGAAAGGACCAGTCTCGACGCGGTCACCGACTTTCCCCGAAGAACCATCAGACCAGTAACACGATTCACCAACAACAGCCACCAAACCTGTGAGTTCCTCCGCATAATTCGCTGCCTCCATAAGCCTCGACGCCATATCTCGATTGATTGCCGCTAACTCTTTCATCTGAATATCTCGCGGATCGGCAAGAGTCGGCTGCGGTTCAATCGAAGAATGAGGAACCCCCTTCGCTGCTCCGGACGTCCGGCCTGACGAAGGAACACCAGACATCACGCCCACGCTAGAAGAAGCCGCAGCAAAAACAGAATCGACCGTATAAGTCAAACCACCAAGACAAAAGAGCCAAAACACAAGAGCTAAAGCAAAAGCACGAATCCCAGTCGCGAGAAAATTACGCTCGACGTACCAGAGCAGCAAACGGGGCCACGAAAAACGCTCCCACTCTTCCTTAGGGCGATTGTCACGGCCATCATGGGCACCTTCCGCCTGAATGTTATTGAAGCTGTCATAAGCAGCGTAATACTCAGGACGATGGAAGATGTAACGAAAACCTTCACTCGCGAAATCACGAGCGGTGCGGCCTTGCTGAACACCCTCGCGAACGATCGTCAAACCAATCTTGCGACCGCGAAACTTACTCAAAAGCTGGAGAACGTCATACCACTTAGCACCCGAAAAAGTCTCTTTCCGCTGACTCGGAGAAAAAATCCGAGTTTGGACACCAGCTTCATTCCTGGCATCAGTACTCAGCTTAAACTCATGCTGAGTGATGAGAGCAGCAGTTGCACCATGATGGCGAAGTCCGCCAGACCACTCGCCGAGAGAAGAAAGATGCTGCTTACTATGCTTCTTTCCGAAATAACGATGAGCTTCATCAATCGCAATGTGGGCGCCTTTAATTTCCTTATCTGCAAAAAAACTCCACGGGCCGCCCTTCCCGTCAATCCAAGTTTGAAGTTCTTCCGCAGGAATGAGCTTAAGACGAGGTTCAATCTCTTCAACAGGCTTGCCAACGAGCTTAGCAAGACCTTCCGGACGAACAGGCAAATTGTGCCAGAAATCACCAGACTCGTTCTTCAAAAACTCGACTAACTTTATAGCGACAACGTACAGGGTCTTCCCAGCCCCGCTCTCGCCAATCACACACTCCAATTGAGGACGACTCGCCATAAGTAAGATTTCCTTCCCTAACTAACCAGACACAGTCGGAAGCCAACTCTTCACGAAACGAACACCAGCGATTGCCGCACAAACGCTGTAATACGTAAACGCACACCACAAAAAAGTGTCCACAGGAACCCACGCATTGATCAGACCAAACCAACCAAGAAGATCAGAAATATAATCTGGTGGTTCGGGAACATAAGACAACAAAAAATTCACAAACTGAGACGACCAGCCAAGAGCTTCTAAAACCATCCAGCATATAAAACGCTTAATGGCTCTATAACATCCCTTAATGATGTAATCGACCCACTTTTTTGGATTCAAATTGTCAAGCCAGCCTGCAAACATCTGAAAAACCTAACGTGCAGTATTAAAAACAGCAGAAAGAACGTTGCCAGAAAAAATTAAATAACAGCACAAAGCAAGAACGATGCGAACTGTCGAACGCCAGCTCAAAAACTCCGAAAAAACGGTACCTTGCTCCGGACGAACAGGACCCCCTGGCTGGCCAAGCCAAAAAGTTCCTGTAGTCAAATTTCCACCGAAACGGATTCCAAAAGCAGCTGTACTACCAGTTGAGCCCAAATCAACATCGAACTCCCAATCCTTACTCGACGTCCCACCCTGGGGAACACCAATCTTCGCCCGGAAAAGACCGACAATCTCACCAACTTTTTGCGAAAACTTATAATCGCAAGAATCACAATTTGAATTCGGGTCTTCCTTATCGGGGTCTTCATCGTCACAACACCCGTCATTATCAACATCGCCCGCCGCACAGTCTGACTCACAACTACACGTGGGAACCGGACAGCCATCTGAATTGTTACGCATCTCAACAACACCCTGATCACCATTGGAACAGGCACAAGCAGTCCCCTCTTCAACAGCAGCAAGCGGATTACCATCGAGATAATCAGGAGTGCCATTGCGGTTGGAATCAAGCTCACAAACCGGAATGTCGTCAGTCGCACAAGCCAACGTCGGGCAACCATCAGCAGTCGTGCCTGAAACCAAATGACCGGGCGAGCCGTCACTTGCTTCACAACTATCACCCGCCGAACCAGCAAGTTCCGGACAAGGCACGCACGAATCACAGATGGTTCCGACAGGACAACCGTCGGAATCATAAGTATAAGCAACAACGCCATCACCCTGCCCTTCCCCACAAGAACAGGTAGAGCCCTCCGAAACAGACGGAGGGGTAGGACAACCATGGCAAGCCGATGTATTGCACGTCACGTAATCACACCCATCTGCATCAGTCGCAACATAATACGTTGCACCAAACTGGCCAGGAGGACAACAACTAAAACCAACTAAGTTTTCATTGTATTGATCACAAACAACACAACTGCCTGAATATGCAATCGAGTGAGACGCCAAAACAGCACCATCACCAGCACCCGTAAACTCTTGAGTGCAACCATAAACAGTTGCTTCAGAAACAACACCATTCGAAATGCGAACAACATAACTCCAATTAGCATCACACTGTACGCCACCCTTATTCACGTGAACAGTGCCGCCATTAACCCAGGTCTGATATGGACCCGCATCAGTACAATACGGAGCATTGGTCGTCCAGTTGGAGTACCACGAAGCATCAGCAAAAGCTGACGAAGAAAAGAACAATCCTGCCGCAAATGCAAAACAGCCCCAGAAATTCTTATTACGAGCGGCGTACATAATAACAATGAACGTATTCGCAGCAGCAATGCAGCAAAGAGCGTATGTACCTACGACAGACAACTCATCGAGACGCTGCAATCGCTGAAGAACAGCCGCATAAAACTCAGCAGTCGTCATTTCTGGAGGCATGGTTGCCCTCGCAAAAAAAATCCGGGTGAAATGTTCAGCAAGACACCCGGAAGAAAATCAAAAAAAGAAGATTGTGGAGGGCGGAGTACCGCCCTGCTCCGGGGGGCCGGAGTACCGGCCCCCCTACGCTGAATAAAAAAACTAAGCACCCTTGGAAGCGTACTTACGCACAACGCGGAAGAGAATACCAACAATCACAAGGCCGATAGCGACGCCAAGCATCGCTTTGACCACCGCACCAATCTTAGTGCCAAGATCGGAAATCATGCTCGTCCACTCTGCCTGCGGAACAACTTCCGTAATTGACAATGTAGGAGGGTCCCCCTGACCGAAAACAACTCCACCACTGGCCAATGCCATGAAAGTCATGACCGCCAACATCGGCAGAGCCGATCTCAAAAAAGCAGCAACAGGAACAGACTTCACTTTAGAGATCAACGTATTCATAAAATCAATCCTTCAACGTGCTCGTAAACTTCGCGAATCCAGTCATCCAGAACGCTGAATAAAGCACGAAATGCAACACAAGAAACTGGAGATGAAACCAACAAAAGACCTGAAACGGATTTACCGGCTCTTCCATCGTCTCACCTCCTCCCTGCCCCGGCAGACCACCCACCAGAGCCTACGGACCAAAAATAGCCCGAAGACCAAAAGCACAGTCCAGACAACACCAGACACGGCTTTAATAAACATGTACGCAAGAAAATCAGCCATTCGGCACTCCCGCCATCGACGCCACGCCGTGAAGGCCTGCAATATCAACTAATTCCGGGCGTTTAGACCACAACGCAAACGGATAGGTCGGTTCGGTATCGAAACCGCCACGTTGAAAATAGTCATTCAGACGGTGAAGGTGACCGCTATATTCGCTATCCCAACCGTCGAACAAATCAACGCCATGCTCAATCAGTTGGTGAACAGCCAAGCGATATTCGCCAACATCTTCAATGGGGCCGAACGCACGACCCGAAGCCGTTCGAAGAAGCGAAACTGCGGTTTTAACCATGCGATTCGTCGCTTTCGGATCGACCGCAGGAAAGACACGCTGAATGCGTTTCTTACGGTGACCAAACGCAGCACGAAAACAGGCCTGAACTCGTTTCCATCGAGGATCAACTTGACGACGATCCTTATTGTGGCCGTCATAATCGGCGACCAAAAACCAAGTACCCGTCAAATACTCCACAACCGCCCTGCACTTCTTTCCCCAATCCGCAATTGTGCGAATTCCATAACTACGAAGCCATTGACCACGAAGCTGAAATTCGACACGAGTAACAGGTGTTTCGTCAGAGACTTCCCATGCCTCACGCATCACGGGAAGACGCTCAGGATGAAACCGTTCTAGTTGGAAAACCTTATCATAAATCCGGCAAATGACCTGACCACGGCCAACCTGAAGGCCGCTTCCTCCTGAACCAGTACCATACGTAGCAAGGTCCATTTCACCCTCAAGACGGGCCTTACTCACAGCCATCTTCACGGCCATCAGGCCGTTATCATAAGTCTGCTCAACAGCACGCAGTACCGCTTGCTTCCCGGACTGATAACTACGTTCAACAGCAGCACAAAGTTGCTTCTCACTGGCGACAGAAAAAGAAGCCAGATGATTCGCTCTCCGGACAATACGACCGGCCTCAGCAGCCTTACGAAACTTCACGCTGCGAATACCGTTGACATCAACAAACGCATCCAACCTACCGATGCTATGTTTATCAACGCGATATCCGATCTTTTCCAAAACATTGCTTGCAAAAGCCCACAACAGTTCAGGAGACCAATTAAAGCGAAGCATGGCCCCACCCATGGCTTCTACCATGACATTGGAACGCTTCTCTGAACTTGGCTTGCCGGAAAAAAGAAAGCGAACACCGTCAATTTCAACAACGTACTTAAACCCGGCTCCAGATCGACTGCCCCACTCTTGAACAGATGCAAAAAAACCTTTCGATCTGAAAGACAATCCCAGAGTGACGATTGCAGGACGATGGGAGTTACGAGCTAATGTCTGAGCTTCAGACAGGATTGACATGAACATCTCAAACGATTTATCAGGCATATAACACCAGACATTAATCGACATGGAATCCACCCCACCCACCTGTTTTCCCGAGCGATGTGTATTTGCTGGTGGCGTGATACTGGATTCGCCACCAACCTCATTTCCATTGCTGCCAATGCTCCCTTGACTTGCCCGTACGCTTCCCTGAACGCTTCGTGCCACGCTTCTGCTCCATCTGCTGACGGACTACACCAGTTGATGATGGACGATGCTCCATTACACCGCCCAGGCTCTCAAGAAACGCAGCTGCCTGTTGGTCTCGCTCTCCACGACGACGGCTTCGGAAATATCCGGCCAATGCCAACTGGGCAACCCGCTTCGAATCGCTATCGCGTTCCCTGATCGCTTGCTTCCATTGCTGAAACAAAAGCTGTCCCTCATCTGCCTGGCACTCTCTGACGATGTAGCCGGGTATGAAGAACATGCATCTGTCTCCTGTTCTGATGTGAGGGGGAAACCTTAGGCGGTTTTCCCCTCACACTCCCCTTTCCACCAGCGCCACATACGCGGGCGAAAGTCTGTCTCACACTCGATTTCCGGGGGTTCCGGAGACGGTCCCGGAAAGGAGGGCCTAGACGGCCCCTATTTTCTTTTGTCTCCGGGAGGGGAAATGCTCCGGATACAAGAAAGGACCGTCCTTCCCTTCCGAGACCGTTTGATCCCCCGTCTTGGGCGAGGGGGATGCAAACGGCTCTACAGGAAAGGACTCGCCGGAACCTCACGACTGCTGTCAGCGAAATGCATCCGTTGGACAAGCAAAACGACGCACGAAAATGTTGAGTGTCGATGACGTCTGCTTGCAGATGCACTTCGCTGAGAGCAGCACCATTGTCCCCGGGCGGACGTCGTTCGCCCGGGGACACTCAGCGGGGCAGTTCAGAACTTCGAGAGCGGTTCAGTCTTCTGAGACGACTTAGCGGTCTTGCCAAAATCGAGCGGAACGGTCGTCACGTCAACAATGTCGAACTGAAAAAAGTAACCACCCTTATTGAACTGTCCTTTAACCAACTCCTGACGAGGCTGGATATGAAGAAGAACACCGTCATCATCGGAAAGACGTTCAGCAGCCTGAAAAACGACAGGATCGACAAGAGACTCAACCTTGCCGAACGGAGTCTGCGCGGAGACAAAATAACGATCGCCAAAATCGCGAGACTGCTTAAACGTTGTCTGCATTTTGATGCCAACAACCTGTAAGGGCGGATGATCAATATATATTTCGGCCACACTCGCCATGGGAATTGCCTTCCATGATCAAAGAACAAAAGAAAAAGCAGCCGCCACATCCATGCATTGGCTGCCGTCGAGAAGCTTGCCTTGCCCAATAAAAAGCCGGCCCAAGCATCCGATGCTCAGGCCGGCTTCTCGACGGCAAGGAAAGCGCACAGCAAAAAACTGTGCTTCCAATGATTCAACCCCAAAGCCCACGCGGATCGGTAAGGATTGGTGTAGGTGGACTGTGGGGGTGGAGAACTCAGAAATAAACCGTACGCCACCAGTCAGGCCGAACGAACGGAGCTCCAACAAACATCCCAGGCTGCAGAGCGACGACAAGATTACGCTTACCATCTTGCTGAAGCACGCCTTGAGCCTCACACTCAGCAAGAAGACGGACAGCAAGTGACATTGCTTGTGGGACTGAAACGCCGAGACGCTCTGCAACCCGATTAGCAATCCAAAGATCGTCTTCAAGCATGGGAAAGGTGACATCGACAATTTGTTGTTCTGGCATGATGCACCTCTTTCACAACAAACTGATCTGAAAGGGATTGCCCGAATCCACGCCAAACTCGATCGCATCACCATCATCAGTGACAAAAGCGACCTCATCAGCGATGAGCCGCTCGAGCGCACAAACAGCGACGGAAACAACTTCCTCGGCAGACAACGTAAGCCCCCCAGGGGACATTGCCCCCTCAAGCCGATCGCGAAGACGCGACAGACGACAAATCGTTCGATCAGACAAGAAATACGGGTGACGACTGTTGAGTTGCTCAGACATTGAAACCCCTCCGACCAGAGATGAGCCCCGACCGGCATCGAAAAAATGCCCGCCCCCCCGCACGCGGGGAGGTCGGCCCCCGGTGCTAAGAATGGGGGGGCGGAATTGAATTCGCGAGACGATGAAACGCAAAAATCCCAACAATCCACAACGGGATTGCGGGGAAAAGATCGCGTCGATAGAATGAAACCGTCTCGCACAGGTACGCTCTGTTTGCGGGATCATGGCTCCGGATGCTGGTAACATCGCGGGGCTAAAATCATCTCCCGGCCTGCGGTAACAGGCTGGGAGATTTCTCTTTCAGGGGTCACGCTGACCCCCGCACTCCCCTGTCAAGAATGTTCAGAACGGCGGGACCGCCTATCGGACATTATCGGACGTTGGGGTAGGGTCTGGAATTTGAAGATTGTGGGAGGAGCCTGATTCCTTTCTGGTGTTTGAATTTTTCTGAGGAGGAGATTCATGAAGACCTCTTTGCGCTGGATTGCATTGCCGCCGGACCGTTCCCGTTTCGCCGGGCGGAAGTTGGATTTTTATCGAGAGAAGATTTTGTTCCGTTCCCCCAGGGTCAGAGCAACTTATTTTGCGAATCATGCCCTGCTGTCTGGCCGCGTCGAGCCACTGACAGGAGTTTTCGTTCCGATCTTCCGTTGTCCTCGACGTCCATTGAAAATTGAATTTCGAATTACAGTGAGCTGCTGGTTCGGCTCGACTGGGCCTGGGAGGCACGGAGTCGTTGCTGGGCGTCGCTGCTGAGCTGGTCCATGCGGATTCCCTGAAGCTGCATCTGCCGGAGAACGCGGTCTTCGACCATCGCATTCTGGTTCGTCTGCGGATCCGGATCAGGCTTTGTCCCCAGGAGGTCCGCTTTCCAGTCGAGCAGAACCGCCATGCTGAGCGCGTCGGGAGTTCCCGAAATTCTCCGAAGGATGTCCTGTTCGATGTTCTGCTGAATAGTTGTCTGCGGGGAATAGATGCGGGCAATTTCCCGGATGATCACCAGTTGCTGTTGTGGTCCGTTCCCAGCGGGCTGACCGACAGCGGGAGCAGCGGGCGATGTGGAACCCGGATTGGTCATCACCGGCGTGGCCAACTGGTTCAGCCGCCAGTCGAGATATTGCTGCAGCTGACCGGCGCCTGCCTGAACGATCTGTTGTTGAAGATTCGCCCGTTCCTGGGGAGGAATGGCATTGATGACGGAGTGCAGTTTTTGCTCCAGTTGTGACCGCGATTGCGGATCGGCATTTTGAAGTGCGTTGTTGACGACCTGCTGCGTCTGCGAATCGAAAAGTTGCTGCAACTGACTCCAGAGTGACGACCCGATTCCGGGAGTAGATGTTCCTGATGCCGGTGGACCAGGCAAGGTTGAAGCAGGGAACGAGGAACCGGGAATTGTCGAAGGCTGGCCCAGGGAGAAATCCGAACCGGTTCCGGGTGTTGTCGAACCGTCGAACGGATCATGCGAATGGATGAGCGGCAGATCGGGCGAATCGAGCAGATGGATGTAATTTTCAAGGGCCATATGCATCCTGTTGGGCAGGATTGGCTCGAGGCGATCCATGATGATGGCACAGTACCGCCCGGTATAAGATTTTTTCAGCGATGCCCGCGCACTCTCCGAGACGGTCACGATGAAGAACGTTGCGATCAGGACCAGCAGCCCCCCCTTCACCAGTCCGAATGCAACTCCCAGATGACGATCGAATTCCTTCAGCTTACATTTTTCGATGGCATCGTTCAGCATTCGTGCGATCAAAAAGCACAGGAAGGTGAAACCAAGATAGCTGGCCACCATCAGTACCCAGTGATTGAGCGGCGGTTCGAGATGAACGTAGGGTCCCGCGACATTGGCGACCGCATCCGCGAAGAAGAAACACAGGACGATGCCCGCCAGGCTGGCGATTTGAAAGATGAAGCCGCGCATGGCTCCGCGCACGGCGAAGAATCCGAGCACGCCCAATACCAGAACGTCATACCACATGATCATCAGTGCGACTCCATTCACCCTGCCCTTGCTGGCCCCAACCAGAAACAGATTTTTTCCGACCGTGCACCTCTTTCGCCAACATTCCCTTCGCGATGTTGCGAACAGGTTGTCTTTCCAGGAGGCGTGCGCCACGGATTCTGGCCAGAGCAAGCGTTTTCCCAGTCTATCGGGGCGGGAATGGACTGGTAAAGAGAACTTTGGGATCCCCAAGGCCGTCTGAAAGATTTCAGTCTCCCATTTGTTCGTGCCGGGCAGCGTTCCAGCGGGCGATGTCTTCCGGGCGAATCTCGTAGAGGTCAATTGATCCGCCCAGCGTTTTGACGGGCCTAAAGAACCGGAAATAGCCAAACTCCTGGAAATCGACAGCTCGACTGCTTCCATCTCCTTGTGTAATGCCATGTGGGCGGCCCATTACAAAGTTCACGCTGACGGCATACCATCCCGGTTCTGGTTTCCAGGAAGGGGGGAGTTCATAGACAATTCCCACGACTTGCGGGGGAACCGTTCCGAAATAGGCCAGCTGGATCCGATCCAGTTTTCGCGCCTGTAACTCATCCCGCAAGTGTCCGAGATCCTGCCCCCAGTCCAGATTCGAATCGAGCAGATGGTGCCGTCCTCCCATCGGCCCGCCGGCCCATTCGTTGAAATAGGCCAGATGTCCGGGCAGATAGCGCAGCGACAGCAAACTCCCTGCAACAATGATTCCCCAGAACATTTTCTGAATGGACGGGTTCAATTGATCAACCAGCAGAATAATCCCTCCGGAAAGAATCATTAACATTGGAATCACGGGAAGGATGTAGCGTATCCCCAACTGCAAACTCTCTCCGCTGGCAACTTGAATTGTCAACAGTGACGGAACCAGCAACGTCAGTGTATCGCGCCAGTATGCGCGGCCGTTTCTGGTTAATAAAAAAAATATCAATGCGATTCCCAGGCAAAGTTGCAGCAAATGCGGCAACTTGTAGAGCAGGGTCATCAGGAAATAACGGCGAAATCCATCGAGACTCCATTCGCCGTCCAGAAAAACGGGATGCTGGCCCGCCATGACCCGCAACTGCTCATCAATTCCCAGCAGATAATCCCGGGGGAACGGAACGGGCACACGGGAAACGGAAGAAAGCAGGTTCTGAATGGTAAGCATCTGCCGCGACTGAAAGTGAAATTGGTCCAGCGGCTGGCCGATCTGCTGAAATCCATAACTGGCCCATAAGGCCAGCAGGCTGACAGCCATTCCCATCACGATTTGAAGAACAATTATCTTTCCGCTCGCCAGTGAATGGCGAATGCATTTCCATCTCTGGATTAGGATCACAACCATGCATAACGGATATAATAATAAGCAGGTCATCTTCAGGCCCTGCGCAATTCCCAGTGATACTCCCCAGAGAACTCCCCTGCTCCATGTCGGGCGGTCACACCAGCAGCAGAGTGCATAAAGTGTTGCCAGATACCCGAACATTCCTCCAGCATCCGGGGTTATCACGCTTCCGTATCCAGCGATATTCGGACTGGTCACAAAGAATACCAGTGACAACAGTGCTGCCGGGACTCCGAAACAGCGCCGGCCCCACAGATAGACCATCACTCCGGTTGCCAGCGTCCACACAAGGTGACAGCAGCGTCCTAGCTGATACCAGGTCATGAAGTTGTATGGATGATCCAGAACAAACTTTTCGCCCAGGGGCTGTCCGCTGGTATGGGGATCGGCTTCAATTCCACAGAGAACCGCAGGAATAGCTGCCCACAGACGGGTCAGCGGGGGATTGACCCGCTCAACATCGAACCGCCCTTCCCGGAGATTTCTCATTCCCACTGGCAGATGCCAGATCTCATCGTGTGTCACCGATTCTGAAAACGCCGCATGAAGACAGATTCCCAGCTGAAACAGCAGGAGCGCCGTTACGCAAAGAACTTCTTTCTGGCACGTGAAGCCTTGTTTCCATGGGAAAGGGCGATGGAGAACGGTCTCCAAGGGGGGCGGATTTGAAGGAGGAGTCTTCATGAATGGGGTTCATTCAGCAGCCTTCAGGAATTCTTCCAGGGCGTCGAGTCCCGCTTTCAAGGCTTCCATACTCGTGGCGAAGGAGAGCCGGACATATCCCGGAGCCCCGAAATCGTCTCCGGAAACCAGGGCAATGTGAGGAACCTCCAGCAGCACATTGCAGAAATCGGTGGCATTGTCGACCACTTTCCCCCCGGCCAGTTTCTTGCCGAAATAGCTGCTGACGTTGAAGAAGATGTAAAACGCCCCTCCCGGTTCCGCAAATGTCAGGCCCGGCATGGCCTGGACTCGATCGACCACGTAATTTCGGCGTCTGGTGAATTCCACAAGCATCTCCTGGATGCTGTCCTGAGGTGCATTGAGTGCTTCCACGGAAGCATACTGGCTGATGCTGCACGGATTGCTGGTCTGCTGGCTTTGCAAATTACTCATGGCCACGGTGAGATCAACCGGGGCCAGGGTCCAGCCAATCCGCCAACCGGTCATGGCATATGCCTTGCTCACTCCGCTGACGATGATCGTCAGTTTTTTCACTTCTTCACCGAACGAAGCAAAGGAACGGAATTCCGCATCCCCGTAGATCAGTTTTTCATAGATCTCATCTGAGAGGACCGGAACCTGATGTTTGACGGCCACTTTCGCCAGCGCTTCCAGCGTGGAGACCGGATAGGCGGCGCCTGTCGGATTACAGGGATTGTTCAGCAGCAGCAAACGGGTGCGATCAGTAATGGCGGCTTCAAACTGTTCCGCGGAAAGACAGAATCCGCTCTCTTCCGTGGTCGGAACGAGAACCGCTTTGGCCCCGGTCAATTCAACCAGGGCGCTGTAGCTCACCCAGTATGGAGTCGGGATAATCACTTCGTCCCCCGGCCCGCACAGGGAGGCGAGAACGTTATGAATCGAGTGTTTGGCTCCATTGGAAACAACCACCTGGCTGGGCTCGTAGCTGAGTCCATATTCCCGTTGATAGGCAGCACAAATGGCTTTTTTCAGTTCGAGAATTCCGGTGGCAGGGGTGTAATGCGTATGACCGGCATCCATGGCAGCCTTGGCGGCATTGCAGATGTGGGCCGGCGTCGGGAAGTCCGGTTCTCCCAACGTGAATTCATGGACATGGACTCCGGTCGCTTTTAATGCTTTCGCCTTGGCAGCGGCTGCGATGGTGGCGGAGGGCTTCAAAGACTGGACGGCAGCAGAAAGTCGCATGGAAATGCAATCCGGGTTGAATTCGAAAAAAGGACCGGGACACGGACACGGACCGGGGGCGTCTGGTTCCCAGCCCTGCCCGCCAGGGAATTACAATGACAGCGATTTTTGAAAGCTCTTCAGCGAGAATCAAGCCACTGCTCCCAGTTTCATGGAATTCATGTCCGCTGATCGTTTCGAAAGAGTGAAGGATGTCAGGATCGAGAAAATCCAGGAAGTGGATTCTTTCCTCTTTTCTGATCCCCCGGTTCTGCCCGCTGCCCTCCCCTGCCCTTGTTTCGAACGAAGTGACCAAACCGGAATGGACGGCGTTTTTTGAATAGACAGACTTCAAATCTGAAGGAAAATGAGGGGAGAGAGCCTGCTCCAGCGTTTCGGACAGGTTTTCCCTCGAAAAGAGTCAAGGAGTGAAATGATGAACAGATCCTCAAACGGCTTTCCAGAAAACTCGTTACGGCGGTGGTTGCCGAACACGTCGTTGTCGGCTCTGCGGGAAGAAATGACCGATATGATGGAAAATTTCTTCGGCGATTCTTTCCCCAACTTGCGGGGCGACATGCTGCCTCGCGTGGATATCTCCGAAACTGCGGATGCCATTGAAGTGACAACCGACGTTCCCGGCTATCAGCGGGAAGAGATTCAGGTCGAAGTGGATGACAAATCGCTGACCATCAGCGGGAAGCATTCGGAAGAAAACAAAGAAGACGATGCCGATCGAAAATACCATCGGCTCGAACGCCGCACCGGCAGCTTCACCCGGACGGTCTGGCTTCCCTGTGCTGTGGATGAACAGAAAATCGAAGCCCGGATTTCTAATGGAGTCCTGAAGATCCATCTGCCGAAATGTGCTGCTTCCTGCCGTCGAAAAGTGGAAATCAAGGGGGATGAAGCGGAATTAACAAGTCCGAAAACATGAAATTCCCCGTGTTCGGAAATGCGGGAGCCTCGCCCTCCCGAACTTCAGCAGGCCGCTCAGCTGACGACTGGGAGTCTGACTGAAACAGCCTCCAAAATAATCCCGCTTCATAGGGAGTGTCTCTCAGGCATGTTCGAGAGCGCTTCCCTTGTGAGCGGCGATATGGTCGGTTTTGTCGCTTTGAATTTCGTACTGGGGATCGTCTTTTGAAGCATGGTGGACGTGTCCCTTGTAGTCGAAATCGCTGGTATGAATGGCAATGATCGTCCCCGAGACATGGCCTGCCTCGGAATTCCAGCGGACATGATCACCGACTTTGAACTGCTTCGCCTTCACCATCTGAAGACCTCCTGACCCGTTGGGGAATAACGGACAATCCCTCGCTGTCCGACTCCGATTCCTGGTCGGACCGTTTCGGGAACACCTGGAATACTCCGGCGCGTGACGAAACTCGCTGTTGAAGTCTGCCGGCCTGGAGCCATCCAGGAGTGGCCTGTCGCAATGGTAACTGCTGACCGGTCATGGTGCGAAGTCGTGAAAGAGGACTCTCTTCGGCCCCCCTGCTCTTCTCTGTCCTTTTTTTCGGAATCCGGCATTGCGGGGGCTCGCTACGGCATGAGAGAATTCACAAGTCAGTTCCCTTGCCGATTCTCAAACCCGGCCAGGAGACTTGAATTCCGCCCGTGGAGAGTTATTTTGAAGCAAGGTCGTCCGGCGCGGCCATCCTGGTGAGGCATTTTTCATGATCAAAATCCTGGTGGTCGATGATTCCCTCATGGATCAGAAAATCGCTGCCGGATTGCTTCAGCGGGACACCGGCTGGACCGTGGAATTCGCGGACGATGGCCGAAAAGCGTGGAATCACATTCAGAATCCCGCCTCTTCCCTGCCCGATGTCGTCGTGACGGATCTGCAAATGCCCGAAATGAACGGGTTGGATCTTGTCCGCGAAGTTCAGCGGGAATTTCCATTACTCCCCGTCATTCTGATGACCGCCCAGGGGAGCGAATCGATTGCGGTGGAAGCGTTGCAGCACGGAGCTGCCAGTTACGTCCCCAAAGCCAAGTTATCATCGCTGCTGACTCCGACGATCCGGCAGGTGCTCACGCTGGCGGGGGAACGCCGTTCCCGGCGGGAACTGTTTCGTTATCTTCACGGAGTACAGGCTCGGTTTGTGCTGGGGAACGATCCGACAATGCTCACCTCCCTGGTTTCCTATCTCCAGGAGACGCTTCGCGACATGGACGTGCTGACGGAAAACGAGCGTCTCCGCGTGGGCGTGGCGTTGGAAGAGGCGCTTTTGAATGCTGCTTATCATGGCAATCTGGAGGTCAGCAGCGAGTTGCGTGAAGTGGACCACATCCAGTTTTACGAACTGGCCCGGCAGCGGATGCAGGCGTCTCCTTATTGTGAACGGCAAATCTTTGTGGACGTCAGCATCGACCATGCCGGGTTGCGGTATGTGATCCGCGATGAAGGCCCCGGATTTGATCCCTCTTCCCTGCCGGATCCCCGCGACCCCGCCAATCTCGAACGCCCCTGCGGACGGGGCCTGTTGCTGATGCGGACCTTCATGGATGAAGTCCAGCACAACGAATTTGGGAACGAAGTCACGCTGCTGAAACGGGCTGTGCGAGCAAACGCCTGAAGGCACATTCCATTGCGAATACAAGTCCGTTCATTCGCGGCAAGGCCTTGGAATTTCCGGGAGAATCACGTTTCGTCCGGAAGCGGTCGCCGCTTCGCATCCCGTGGCGGAGTCATGTTCCAACTTCCGCGGACAGAGACGCTGATGCAGTTGCCGGAGTTGAGTGTTGTCGAGGGGGATCGAAGCGGATCCATTTGATCAGCACCGGCAGGAGAACCATATTGCCAATCAGTCCGCCCAGCATGGCGAGACTCACCAGCACACCGAAATAGACCATCGGCAGGAAGTTGGACAGGGCCAGCACGCTGAAGCCGATCATCAGGGCGATGTTGGCAATAAGCAGGGCCAGGCCGGAACTGCCATTGGCCGCCTTCACCGCGGCAAAATGGTCCAGTCCCTCCTTCCGACTCCGCTGATAGTCTTCCAAGTATAAAATTGTATTATCGATGGTCAGCCCCAGGGAAACGCTGGCGATCATGGCTGTTCCGATATTGATGGGCACCCCGGCCCAGCCCATTCCCCCAATCACAAACAGCAGCGGCAACAGGTTCGGCACCAGCGACACAAAGCCTAACTTGATGCTTCGCAAGGCCAGGATCATGCACAGGGCGATTCCCACCGTGGAAAAACTGATGCTGTTGATCTGATCTCCCAGCAGACTGGAAATCAAATTGGCCAGCAGCACGTACAATCCCGACGCCTGGGCCTCTGGAAAATATTTCCGGGCGGTCTCTTCCACCTGCCGAATCAATTCCAGTTTGACTTCCGCGGGCTTCTGTTCGAGTGCCCGCAACACGATCCGCATCCGTCCGAGCTTGGGGTTATAGAGACTTGGCTCCATTTCCGGCTGAAGTTCCGCGAGCATTTCCTGACGTTCGTTGAGCATGGCTTCGCGGAAACGAGGAAGTCCGGGAAAGAATCGCCCGCGGCGCTCGTCCTCACCAATAGGGATCCGGGGGACGAGTTCCAGGCCGTCGGTCAGGGCGATCACTTTGGTGAGTCCGGTTCCATCGGGAAGTTTCAGCTCGCGGAGTTCAGCAGCCAGGTTACGGACATTCTCCAGGGACACATCCTGGAGTTCATGTGGAACATCAAAGGCCACATCCCAGCTTCCGGCCCCTCCCAGATGGGTCTCGAAGAATTCAATGGCCTGCACGATTGAACTGGATTTGCGAAAATTTTTGCTGAAATCGGTTTCCACCGTCAGCCGGCTCAGTCCCACGAAACCCAGAATTGTCAGTAGAACCGTGACGCTGATCACCTGCCAGGGAGAATGTTCCGCCCAGTCCGTCAACCGGGACATCTGCCGTTCCATGAAGATGTTTCCAAAGGGTGCTCGTGGATCGGACTGGATGTTTCCGATCAGAATCCCCCCTGGAAGGATCAAGACACACAATAGCGGAATCAGCATCGATCCCAGTGCCATCATGATCGAAAAACTTCGAACCGGCGTCGCCCCGCTGGTGAGCAGAGACGCAAATCCAATCGCGGTCGTCAGCGAGACCCAGAACATCGGGGCCGCCAGCCAGACAAATGTCTTCCGAAAAGCCTCTTCCCGGGGAGCTTTCTCGCGGTACTCACGATACAGCACGGTAATCACCATGGTCGTTGCAATCGTGATGACCGTGATCAGCGATGTCAGCATCGAACTGACCATGCTCAGCTTTAACCGGCTCAGTTCCAGCAGACCGCAGGTCCACAGCAACGTGAGCTGAATAATAATGATCGGCAGAATCACCCAGCGGATATTCCGGAAGAAAATCAGAATGACGAACATCAGCAGAACGGAAGAAGCAATTCCCAGCAGCCAGCTGTCCTGGCTGACGTAACGGAACATGTCGTAAATCTGGATCGGTTCCCCCGCGACATAGGCGCGCGGGGAATGTTCTTCCGCCAACTTTCGGATCTGCCCGAAGGTGACTTTGCGGGGAACGCCTGCTTCGGATTCTTCTTCCAGGCGGAGAACGATGCAGACCGTCTTGTTGTCTTCCCCGATCAGCACGTGCCGGGCCAGTTTGATCAGGGCGTTTTCCGTGGCTGCCAGACGCAACGCCACACGAACAATTCCCGTGGCCCGTGGATTGCGAAGGGTCTGCCACAAATCCTGAGTACTGCTGGCCCGTACCCCCGGAATTTTGCTGAGCTTTTCGGAGAAATCACGAATGTTCCGCAGTTCATCCGGACTTTTCGCATTTTCCGACTCATAGGCCACCAGCACAAATTCATCTCCGCCAAAGGCGGCTTTGCTCTTCAGATAAGCCACCAGCGAAGGATCGCGGGCGTCGTACAGCGATTCAATGGATTCATCCAGCTTCAAACGCGATGCCGGCTCAATCAGGGCGATAGAAACCACTCCCGTGAAAATCAGCAGCGTCCATTTCTGACGAATCAGCCATGTCCCCACGTGGTCCCAGATTGTCTTGGAATGAATCATGTTGGCCGTACCGGGTCGAGGACAAAACGGGCATTATTGTCGTGAATGCTTGTTGGGCACAATGCCTGACTTGAGCACGTTGGCAACGAGAAGGAAAGCCCTCTTGACCATTTCCGCCGGATTTCCCATAACGCCCCTCGTCGATTGGCCCTATTTCCTCAACATTTTGATGATCCGTCCCGGACATCCCTGTTTTTCCGCTCGCAACTCATCTCAGGCCGTGACAGGTCCGCGCCATGTGGCTGAAACTTCCTTTATTACAGCGCTACATCTTCGCGGAGGTCTTTCGTGTTTTTGCATTTGTCTTGTTCTGTATTACCGTGCTGCTGGTTTTTGTCGGAATTTTTCAGCAGGCCACGGAAAGCGGGCTCGGAGCGGGCCAAGCCCTGACCATTATCCCGTATGTCGTTCCCAGCATGTTGCCCTTCACCGTTCCGGCGGCCCTGCTCTTGACCGTGAGCGTTGTTTATGGGCGGCTGACAGGGGATCAGGAGATCATTGCCGCGAAATCCGCGGGAATTCATCCACTCTCTCTGATGTGGCCCTCGTTCGCATTGGGGGCGGTGCTGAGTCTGGGAACGTTGTTCCTGACCGACCAGGTCATTCCCTGGTCCATGTTGAAAATCGAACAGCATATCCTTTCGTTCATGGAAGACATTTTCATGGAACGCCTGCGGACGGAGCATCACTTCAGCGATCCCGGGCACGGACTGCTGGTGACGGTCGAAAGTATTGAGGGAAACGTTCTCAAACGGCCAACGTTTCGCTACACGAAGAAACAACGGGTCTGCACGTTGCAGGCGGAAGAGGCCCAGATCGATCTGGATGCGGAAGCACAGACGCTCTCGATCAAGGCCTGGAATGGCTGGATCGATATTCCCGGACAGGTTTGCGGGTGGTTTGTCGAACGGGGGGAGCTGATTCGCTGGGACAATGTCAAACAGCGGCAGAATCCTCGTGATCTGCCGATTGCCCTCATTCAGGAAGCCCTCGAAAAGATGGAGTCCCGGCGGGAACTGCAAAACCAGCAGGCCGCATTGGAAGCCTGTTTTTCCATGACCATGGCCGATTTCTCCGGACTGGCCCAGCGGTGCGGCCTGCGGATGAAAGATTTCGGACGAGACCGAAAACAAGGATTTCGATTCAACACGGAAATCCACAACCGCTATGCCATGGCATGCAGTTGTTTCTTCTTCGTACTGCTGGGAACGCCGTTTTCCATGCGGTTTGGAAAAAGCCAGTACCTGACCAGCTTCCTGCTCTGCTTTCTGCCAATTGTCTGCGGGTACTATCCGCTCCTGCTGGGAATCACAACCCAGGCGAAAAAAGGGGCAATTCCCCCCGAATTCTGCATGTGGATCGCCAATATTCTGTTGGCGATCGCGGCATGGATCGTGATACGGAAAGTCATTCGCTATTAAGGTCTCCGGCAGGTTCGCAAGCGAGACTTCTCCAGGGAAGCCATCTGGATGCTGCCTGGCAGATCACATTTCAAAAAGTGTCCAGCCGGATCGGCAATTCCAGCAACATCTTGGAAAGAAATCACTTGCGGCGTCGGACTGAAAAAGATGTACGTTGACACCTTTTCCTCAATCTTATAATTTCGCAGTGCTCAGCGATGTCTGTTGAGCAATGGATTTTTCGAAGCAAACGAGGAAAATTGAGATGGCCGGGAATGTTCTGGAATTCAGTGACGCATCGTTCCAGCAGGATGTCCTCAACAGTGATCAGCCGGTTCTGGTGGATTTCTGGGCTCCCTGGTGCGGGCCCTGCAAGATGTTGACCCCCACCATCGAAGCCCTGGCTGACAAATACATGGGCAAAATCAAGTTCGGCAAATTGAATACCGACGACAATCGCCAGGCAGCAATTAATTATCAGATCAACAGTATTCCCACGTTGATCGTGTTCAAGGAAGGCAAGCCAGTGGATCGGATTCTCGGTTTGCAGCCGCAGGACCGCATCGCCCAACTCCTGGATAAACATGTCGGATAGGGCCAGGGTGCCCTGCTCAATTGTCCTGGAAGGCGCAGCACGTTCGAGGCGATGAAAAGCTGCGTTCCCCCATGCTGGAACGTAGCGGGCAAGAGCTTGATGCGCCCCAGCGTAATGAAGACACGGTTCCCTGGAAGCTGGCCGTCTGGAAATGGAACCAGCCGTTGAAGGTCTCTCAAAGGACCTTGAATGGTTGGTTTTATGCGTTCAGGCGTGAAAAACGGTACTTCTGGCTGGTTCCCGGTCTGGTCCATACAATGGATCCGATATTTTTGGCGCAAAGCCGCCTGACGGGCCAAGACATGGGGCCAACGATGAAATCGCCTTCGGGCACCGGGGAAAGGATTCCCAATGCAGCTTCAAATGAATTCGCTGGAGCATTCCGGTCCGCTGGAGGCGGATCGGCTTTCTCAAGCTGCCCGGTTCGTCACGCATCTGCAATTACAACTTGCGGAACTCGATCGGCGCGAACAGCAGTTGCACGAACAGGCTCAGACGTTCTTTGAACAGCAATTGCAGGCTAAACGGGCCGCTAAGCAGGCGGACGACCAGCTTGTCCGCGCCCGGAACGAATTGCAGGAACGCGCGGAACAGGTCGCGGAAAGCGAAGAAACGCTGCGGCAGCGCATTCTGGTTCTCAAACAGCAAGAAGCGGATTTTTCCCGCCGGTTTGAATCGTTGCAACGGGCTCGGGAACTGCTCCAGGAAAACCAACAGGAAGAAAAGGCTCGCCTCGAACGGGAATTTCAGGAAAAATCCCAGCAGTTCCAGGCGGAACAGGAACGCTGGCATCAGGAACAACAGCGTCTTCTCGACCAGTTTCACCAGGAACAGGATGAAGTCCGCCGTGAACAGGCCCAGGCAAAACTCGCTTTGCAGCGTGAAAAGGATCAACTCCGCCAGACCATCGAAGCCGAACAGGCAGGAGCCTGGGATGAAGTTGAACAGCACCGGCGGAATTTCGCTGCGGAAATGGAACGCGAGCGGAGCCAGCTCGCTGAATACAAACAGAGCCTGCAAGACGATTTTGAGGCCGGGCAAAATGCCTGGCGGCAACAGCAGGCAGAGGAAAAGCTGGAGCTGCAAACCGCACGGGAGGAACTCCAGCAGCAACGGGCCGAGCAGGAACGCCTTAATCGGCAATGGATCGAACATCGCAAGGAGGAAAAACGGCAACATCTGGAAACGCTCGAAGAAATCAGCCGTGAACGTCTTCTCAGTCTCGATCTTCGGGAACGGGAAATTCAGCAGCGGGAAATCGATCTCCAGAAACGATTCCGCCTTCACGAAGATCATCTGGAACGTGCCCGCAAGGACTTGACCGCGCAGCGGGCGGAAATGGAATGGCAGGAGCAGCAGCAGCGAATCTGGGTCGAACAGGTCGAATCCTCCATTCGGTTACGATTGTCTCAGATGCGCCGCTTCCGTGATCTGCTCATGCATCGCGAACAGGCGCTCGGAGACGAACAGGCTGTCTTTTATCAGCTCCGTCACGAAACCGAACAGCAACTTCGCCAGCAGCGTGAAACACTCACTCAAGAGCGGACTCGTTCCGCGGAAATCCGGCAGGAAGAAGTCCGAACACAACTGGAACAGCAGGCTGCGCTGCAACAGGAACTGGAGCAACTTGTCAGCGAACGTGAGCAAGCGGGAGTCCTCATCGACCAGTTCCAGCATCTGCTCCGGGAATTGAACGAGTCGGGAAATCCGGATGGAGATCGCCCGGAAACACATCTTTCGCAACTCAGCCAGATTATTTCCCAGCAATTGATCGACCTGGAAGAGAGCCGCAAACAACTGATTGCCCATCAACAACAACACCGTGCGGAAAAAATCCGTCTGTCCGAATGGATCGAATCCCGCGATCAATGGGTCCAGGAACGGGAAGCCGCCTTCACGCAGCAGTTGGAAGAACTCGCCCAGCGGGAAGAAGTCTGCCGGAAGGAACGGGATACGTGGCACAGCGAACGCATTCAGGTCGAACAGTTAATTCGCCATCTCGTCCAGCAGATCGAGAGCACCATCGAATCCGCTCCCTCCCGGGCGGCATAGCGGAAAATGTTCCGAGCGGAAAAACGTTTCCAATTCTTTGCAAGGGGGCTTCACAAACTGTGAAGCAGTGATCCTGCTGGTCCCCTCTGGCGGCAAAAGGCGGCAGAGATCATAATTCTCATGCTTCTGTTTCCGCCCGATCGGAACTTCACGCCTCGATGCAAGCCAGTACGGTTTGAAACATCCATGCCTGTCCCGTTTCTCATTGCGATCCTGCTGTTGCTGGGAGCGGTCCTGCTGCGTTCCCGTGCATCGTCATCACGGTCCGTCACCGGGATCCTGAAAGTGGCCATTCCGATTGCGGGGCTTCTGTGGTTGGGAATGGAAATTGGGCGGGGAGTCAGCACCGGCAGCGAAACATTATGGCGGAACGACGGGATCACGCGAACGGCACTGGTGCTGGCAGGTCTTGTTCCGCTCATCCTGGGACTTTTGGAATCTTCTTCCGGGCTGTTATCGGCACTGTTCTGGAGCTGCGGCCTGTTGGGACTGTCCGCCGTTTCCGCACTTCCGGCCGTGCAATGGGTGTCACTGATTTTGAGTGTGGCCCCCATTCTGTTTTACGGGCGGACCGAATCAGGTCCCCGGGAAGGAATTCTTTCCCGTCACCCGACACTCATTTTCGGCAGCGGACTGTTCAGCATCGGATTCTTTGTCTTCATGGCTGTCCATCCGGAACATCCAGCAGCCACCATCGCCCTTGTTCTGGTGTTATGTGGAATGGGAGGGATGCTGGGATGGTTTCCTTTTCCCAGAACAGTCCCCTACCCTGGAACGCCCGCGTCGTTCACCCTCATTTTCGCCCATCGGATTCTTCCCTGCCTGATCGCTGGAGTCCTGCTCTTCCGACTGGTGGAAAGACAACTCCTGACGGATTATCAGAGCCTGCTGCTGTTGCTGGCCGGAATGTTTTCATTAGCAATCAGCAGTGCCCGGTTGTTGAAAGAAGAACGATTCTCGCGGCGGCTGGTGTTGTGCGGATGTTCGACGTTGAGCTTTCTGGTTCTGACGGTCCATTTCCGCCACTGGGAAATCACTCATTCTTCGCAAATCTGGAGCGTGACCTCGAACCTGCCTTCCGCTTCGAGTCTCTTTGCTTCCATTCTGGCCTGCGAAACCATGGCCTTACTGGCCATCACTTGCGGATTCCGCTTACTCCAGAGGGAACTGACTGAAGAATGTTTTGTGCAGCCTCTTTCCGGAATCGCTGTTCGTTGTCCAGGAATGGCCCTCCCCGCTGTCTGCGGTTTGTACAGCATGGCGGGACTCCCGCCGTTTCCCGGGTTCTGGTGGAGGTTCGGACTCTTCTCGATCTGCCTGATGCCACATCGTCAATCCAACGTGACGCATGTCATGGAGCTGGACAGGACGTTCGCCCTGATCACGATCTGTCTAACGTTTGTATTCCTCGTCAACATGCTGGCCCATGTCCAGATGATCCAGCGCATGTTCTTGGACGATCCCTTCCGGGTTCGTGAAGGCCGTCCTTCACGAATGGTGCAACTGGCAGCAGCGGCCAGCCTGTTGCTGCTCCTTCTCCTGTCCTGGATTCCGCTGAGTGTTGGTCCTGTTCTGGAGCACACCAGACCGGTTGTTGTTGATGAATCTCCGGTGGAATCCTTTTGAGTCAGCTTCCGGTCATGATGAAATCATGGTGTGTTTATTGTGGTTCGAAGTCGGGAATGCGTCCCGTGTATGCCGCTGTTGCGAAAGAACTGGGCGAAGCCCTGGCGACGGTCGGAATTCGACTGGTCTATGGAGGAGGAAACGTCGGGTTGATGGGGATCCTGGCCGATGCGGTCCTTTCCCGGGGAGGAGAAGTCACTGGCGTCATCCCGGAAGCCCTGGTCAGCCGGGAACTGGCACATACCGGTGTTCTGGACATGCGGATTGTCCGATCCATGCACGAGCGAAAAGCCCTGATGGCCGAGCTTTCCCAAGGGTTCATCGCCCTGCCCGGCGGACTGGGGACGTACGAAGAACTCTTTGAAGTCCTCACCTGGCGCCAACTCGGATTTCACGATAAGCCCATCGTGCTGTTGAATGCCAATCAGTTCTACGATCCGCTGCTGGAAATGCTGGACCGGGCGGTGGATGACGGCTTTCTTTCCGCTGCCAATCGCAGGCGGCTGCTTGTGGCACAGACCGTTCCCCAGCTGTTGAATCTGATGTGAATATTACTTTTTTAGGTTCTTCTAAAAACCGCTTGACACATGAACTTACTCCGATTTATTGTCGTCACTTGGGGTTTTGTGGGATTCTCAAGAATCATGGAAGCATTCGAAGTGGCCACCCGCATTGATTCCGTCTCAAAATTTTGAGCCTATTGTTTCTGAAAAGACTGAAGAGACCGGCTTCAAAAATCCGCGATTGCCGGCACGGCTGAATTCCGACAGACGAACGACATCGATGGATGTCGTTTTAAATTGATGTTCCCGCAGGAATTCAGAGCTGATCACTCAACACGTCTTCCATTTCGCAAGGGAGCGTGTTTCGCCACAAATGATGATCCGTGGCGATGATGACAGGTTCTGACGGCATGGAGTGAATCGCACATGGGGCAACGCGTTTGTCTCTTAATGGGATTAATCGGCTTCACATTCCTTTTAAACTCCTGTGGCAAGCCGTCCAATCGGGCCGGCGTTTCGGGTTTCGTAACCTGCGACGGACAACCGGTCGAAGACGGGCTCATTCAGTTTACACCCGCTCCGGGTGTGGACGGTCCCCTGGTGCAAATTCAGATTCAACAGGGAAAATATGAATCGCCCCAGGTCACGCGCCCCACAATTGGCAAAAACTCCGTGCAAATTACCGCCACTAAAAAAACGGGAAAGAAAGTGAATAACATCATGGGGGAAGCGACTGACGAGCAATTTCAGTACATCCCCGCCAGATATAACTCCGATTCCGAACTCACCGTGGATATTCAGCCCGGAAACAATCAGTTCGACTTCAAATTATCCTCGGAATGACCCGCAGGCACAGGCAAAAATTCTTTCGGATTGCCGATGATTCCATTTTTACAGGACAAAGATGATGTCTCCGATGAGAAAAGACAGAATCAGAATGGGTTTTACGCTCATTGAACTGCTGGTGGTCATCGCAATTATCGCCGTGCTGATTGCATTGCTGTTGCCAGCCGTCCAGCAGGCCCGCGAAGCGGCTCGCCGCTCACAATGTAAAAATAACCTGAAGCAGATTGGCCTGGGGCTGCATAATTATCTCGACACCTATGGCGTCTTTCCGATCGGATCGTTATTCGGTCTGTCAACAGCTTATGCTCCTTATAGCAGCAGCCAGACATTGTGGAGCGCCCGGTTGCTGCCATTTGTCGATCAGGCACCGATCTATAATCAGATTAACTTCAACGTCCATCCCGCGAGTGCCGATCCGAATAATGTCGCCCTGGCCAGGACGGAACTGCCGGTTTATCGATGCCCGTCCGATCCGGGAAACCGCGGGACGCTGACGAGTGGGTATCAGTATGGTCCTCTGAATTATCTGGCCTGCGTCGGCGGAGGCGGCGGGAATTATGATGACGAACGCGGAGGCGGCGGCAGCGGCAATGCCCCCACTTTTACAGTTCCCGGGGGAAATTCCACCTGGTATGCCTGCCCGCAGAATAACGACACCCAGCGGGGAATCTTTTCCGCCAACAGCCATGCAAAAATGTCCTCGATTACTGATGGGTCCTCAAACACAGCAGCAATCGCGGAAGGCCGCGTGGCCGTCCCCCGCTACAAGCAGACCTCGGCCACGGGAGACTCAAACTGCAATCCCTCCGGACTTGGTTCCGGCGCCACGCGCTATTTGAACAGCGGATATTCCTGGTTGATGAACCCGTCGCTGATTGCCTGGTACTACTCAGCCATGTATCCCCCGAATTTTCGCCGTCCCCCGACAACAACGGAACTTGATGGGGTTTATGACTGCTCTAACTATGACATCGGCGGGGCTTATGCTGCCCGAAGTCTGCATGTCGGGGGCGTCCATGTCACTCTCGCCGACGGATCGGTGCGATTTGTCAGCGACAATATCAACACGCTGACCTGGCAAAACATCGGCAATCGCGCGGATGGAAAAATCCTGGGAGAATTCTGAGAACTGTCCGGAAGCAAACGCAGCAACCTTCTGAAAAACAACCACTTCCCGCCAGACAGAAATATCTGGCCCATTTTTCTGAATGAATCAGAAGCCTCTTGTGGCAGGACGTTTCTGTTTGTGCGTTTTTCAGCGGGCTCCGATGAAAGAGTGCCCACCTGCATGACATGCCCCCTATGACGATCAGCAGCCTCATCGGTCAGGCGATGCCTGGGCTGTTCAGCTTGTTTCAAAATTCCGGGAAAATTGGGGTTGGTGTTGTTGGGCTTTGCTTCACTGTTATCGTTCGTGCCCCGGAGGGAGCCCAACGCAAGGGAGGCAGGAATGCCCAAGACCATCGAGGGAATCACCTGCAAGTCGTGACCGAAGTTTGTTCGCGACCGAAGCTGTTGCTCGAATTCTTTCGATGCCGTCGAGACAAATGGAAACACAAATGCCAGCAGGCCAAGACAGGCGTTCTTCAAGTCCGTAGGGTGCGGTCAAGGACGGTGAATTGGAAACCAGCGCATTTGTCATTGAATTTCCAGATGAGCCCGCATTCCGGCAGAACGTCTGACTTGCAGCAACCCCCTCCTGCAGTGGACGACAATGGGATACGACGCGAATGGTCAGCAGACATTGCGAATCGATGCCCGGGGTGATCGGACCACAGACGTCTACGATCCTGTTGGTCAGAAAATCCAGCGAAAGTATCCGGACGGTACGCGGACGACCTGGGTCTATGATCCCGTCGGGAATCCTCTCACCATTGCGGCCGGTGCAGGAACATTCACTCGAACCTATGATCCCCTCAATCAGGTCCATCAGCTCCAGTGGCCAACCGGCGAAGTCCTGGCCTGGACATACGACGCAGCCAACAGGCTGATCACTGCCGAAGAGATCAACGGCATCACCACCTATACATTCGATGCCAACGGGAACCAGAGATCCGTTGAAAATCCCTCCGACGATATCACAACCTACAGTTGGAGCTTCGAAAATCAACTCATCCAGATCGAAGAGCAGGAGGAGCACCAGCAGCCTGATTCCGAGTTCTTTCCACTTCCGGCCAATCGATTGCAGGAAGAAGTAGAAGTCCTGAAAGCCTGTTGAAAAAACACAAAATCCCGGCCAGACAGAAATGTCCGGCCCACTTTTTTCAATGAACCGGATGTCCCTGATGGCACGGACATTTCCGTCTATGTGTTTTTCAACAGGCTGCTGAAAGTCGTGGCTGACTCCGGCAGTTCGAATCCACGTAGCGATCACCCTCCGCCCACTGGCAAAGAGCGCTCCCCACAGCAGAAGGGCGAACCGCCACGCTGACCGGCCATGCAACACACCGGCCAGCCATTGAACCTGATCTTCCCATTCCCGCGGTGCGTGATACGATGCCATCCGTGGCTCTCCGGTTGCGAGCTGACGTTGTGAGAAACATCAGTCTGCCCGAAGAGCCACTTTCATGGGGAGACCACTTTCAGAATCGACCACGCTATCCGTTTTCCAGAAAATGCAGATTTGTCGAAAAGAGAACGATTGAAGATCAGTGGAATGCAGCCCTTCGGGAGTTGATGCATTTCGGATTGCTATTACTTCGTCAAATCAAAATTCAAGTCGTGCTTCTCTCCCAGTTCGACGGTGGCGGTCAATCCGGAAGTTTTGTAGCTACCATATTTCTCGGGAAGTTGTTCGGGAGCTTTTGTTTTGCCGGCATTTTCCGCCAGCGGAGTCGCGGTGGGCTCGGGCTCGACTTCCATCTGGCCGGTAATGGCGACGGCATATTCTCCGGGGACCAACCCGTCATCAATTTCATAAGTTCCCGCGACAAACGTTCCGTCCGGTTTCAAATTGGCCTGTCCGGGAGGTCCGGGAACCGTTGGAATGAAGAGTAACGATCCTTGTGGGACTGGCTTGCCATTGAACGTAACGCTTCCCGAAGCGGGCGCCGTTTTCAGACGGTCCGACTTCCTGCCGCATCCGGTGAGTCCCACCAGAATAAGTCCCCCCAGCAGTGTGAAGGCAAATGTTTTCCCCCGAAGACTCGCTGCACTGATCCGTTGAAGCATTTTTATTCAATTTCGTCTGGTGACCAGGTGATTCCGAGTTCGAGTTTCCAAATCTGTTCCGGTGGCGAAATGAAGATCATCAAAGAGAGAAGATTGGGGAAAGGGATCCACATCACATCTTTCCCCTGGTTCCTCTTTCTGCTCCTTGCCCTTCTTTTAAAACTCTCCGACGATTTCTCCCTGGTTACGGGAGGCCAGCGCATAGAACGTTGTCGTCAGCGCGATATTCTCGCTGAGAAACCGAACCGATCCGTCTCCCAGCAGAAAATGTGCTCCGCCGGTATGGGCGCTGGTATAAGGCGCATTTCCGGTATTGAATGCGCTTCGAGAATTGATCGGGAGTTGAACCATCTTGGCATCAATCGTCAGCCATTCTGAAGGACTTCCGGAATAGTAGTACATTCCCCAGGTCCAGGAGACGAGGCCCTGCCAGCCCCATTTATAACTTTGGCTGTAAAAGTTCGCGGAGCTGGAAGTCTCTCCCAGCAGAATCGTATTGCTCAGTCCGTCAGTCACGCTGGCAAAGTTGATGCGGCTCATTGGGCACATCAGCCCGGAGGTGGCATAGCGTCGATCAGCGGTTGACGGAAGCGGAGAGACAATTTCGTTATAGGAACCGGTACAGGCCCGGTAGTGGAGGGCGCCCTGTCCGCCGCGATATTCATAACCGGCAGTTCCGTAATCCCGGGCATAAGCGCTGTCCGGCGAAGAAGGGCAGGCCAAAGTCGCGATGGGTCCCCAGATCGGGCTGGCTCCATTGGAAGGAGCTGTGGTGATTCGCCAGGGTTGCAGGCGCGTCAATGGATTCGCAGAGAATCCCTCCATGGCATTCAGCCGGGTTGCCTGATCAATATAAGGGAAAATACGTGGTGCCCAGCCCATGCGATACGCGGCATCGCCGGCGGTGGTCGGAAAGGGACCGGGCGGCAGCATGGAATAGGTATCGTGGTAGTTGTGAAAGGCAATTCCGAGTTGCTTCAGATTGTTTTTGCACTGCGAGCGCCGTGCGGCTTCACGGGCCTGCTGCACCGCAGGCAACAACAGGGCGATGAGGACCGCGATGATGGCAATCACCACCAGCAGTTCAATCAGAGTAAATCCTCGTGCAGGAATCGGGCGGATGGAATTCTTCATAGAGGCACCCATCAAACAGAACGAAATGAGATGATTCGAAGAGATGCTGCTGACGAGATCACACCTGGGAGAGACCCTCCTGGCAGAAAGTAATATCTCGTAAGATCAAGGTAGCCGACAGAATTCCATTGTCAATCAGGAAAATGTTCGCAGGCGTCAAGAATTCATCGAGAACAAAAAGACGGAATGGGCAGAACCCGGCCCTCAGGATCACTTCAATTCCACATGGCTCGCGTTCCGCCACATAGGGATCAGCTTTCCTTCTCTTTAAATACACGCGCTGCGCAGACACAGGCTGGAGAGATTTCCCCTTCTCTCGTCCCTGTTCTCTTTTCCCTTTCCCCTTCTGACGCGATACCATGTTTCTCGCGCCTGGCACGCTGTCGAATGGACAACTTCCCTCCCTCGCATCAGACTGAAATCCATGCTCCTCCGACAATTCCCCTTCCCTGCCCTGGTTCTCAGCGTGACATTGGCCACTCTTCTGGTGAATGACGTTCTGGCAGAAGAGCCGTCCCGTCCCGGAGTCATCAGCGGGATTTATCCGCATCTGGCGATGTTCAACAGCGACGGCGAATGCGGGACCGGAGCCGTGGTCCCCTGGGGGGATCACCTGTGGGTTGTGACGTACTCGCCGCATCGCCCACGGGGATCGGACGATAAGCTCTATGAAATCACTTCCGATCTGAAGCAGATCATTCGTCCGGAAAGTATCGGTGGAACACCCGCCAATCGGATGATTCACTCAGAATCGCAGCAACTCTTTATCGGTCCCTATGCCATTTCCCGCGAAGGCCAGGTGCGGACAATTCCTTATTCCCGGATGTTCGGCCGACCAACAGGCAATGCCCGGCATCTCTTTGACCCTGCCAATAAAATTTATTGTGCTTCCATGGAAGAAGCACTCTATGAAATCGATGTGCATACCCTGGAGGTGAAGGAACTCTGGGCGGATGAAGCCCACAAGGAAGGCCGGCATTCCCAACTCCCCGGTTACCATGGCAAAGGCCTCTCCTCCGGTTACGGGCGGGTGATCTATGCCAATAATGGAGAGCATGGCCAGCCGGCCCAGATCGATCCCGAAACTCCTTCGGGCGTGCTCGCTGAATGGGACGGAATGGCGGATGCCTGGACGATTGTCAGCCGCAATCAGTTCACGGAAATAACCACCCCCGATGGCATCCAGGGAAATCTGCACCCGGAAAGCAATCCTGTCTGGGCTCTTGGCTGGGACAATCGATCATTAATTCTGATGTGCCTGTCGGAGGGGAAATGGAGTCGTTACCGCCTGGTGAAATCCAGCCATTCCTATGATGGCGCACACGGCTGGAATACGGAATGGCCGCGGATTCGTGAGATTGGAGAAACCGATCTGCTGATGACAATGCACGGAGCGTTCTGGAAGTTTCCGCCCGGATTTCGCCCCAGCCAGACTCAGGGGATCCGCCAGCGCTCTTCCTACCTGAAAATTGTCGGTGACTTTTGTCGCTGGGGAGATCGTATCGTTCTGGGATGTGATGATTCCGCCAAAAATGAATTTCTGAACAAACGCAAAGCCAAGGGAGAACTCGCGGGTCCCGCGCAATCGCAATCGAATTTGCGTTTTCTCAACCCTCAGGAACTGGACGAAATGGGACCAACCGGCGGGCGGGGAGCCGTCTGGCTGCACGATCCCGTGACCGCTGGAACAGCATCCGACCCGATGCACGTCGGTGGTTTCGATGAATGCATCGTCTTTTTACAGCACGATCAGAAAGTCCCCGTTCAATTTCAAGTTGAAGCAGACACAACCGGATCGGGAACCTTTCAAGCCATCACTGATTTCCCGGTCCCCGTGGGAAAAGGAGTCTGGAAGACGATTTCCCTGGAGAAAACCCCGGAATGGATCCGACTCGTCCCGGATCGTTCCTGTCCGTCCGCAACAGCGTTATTCACGCTGCGGAATACAAAGCAGCCCCCTTCCCTGGATGCGAAGCGAATGGCCTCTCTGGCAACTCCCGATCAGCCAAACCTGCGTGGCGGACTGGTCCGTGCCGGAACGAAAGAAACCGGCCTGCAACTCCTCGCTCACAGCGGTTCCTCCGAGCACCTTTCCCGCCAGGGTTATTACATCTTAACGCCGGAGCTGACTCTCGTTCCTTCATCAGACAGGAAGGCCGAAACCTTTTTGAAGGAAAAAGTGGCTGTCCAAAAGCATGTTGTGGAAGTGACGGGGAATTCGCTGTTGTTTATTGATGACGACGGCCAGCGCTACCGGCTTCCCATCGGGAATTCCTGGTTTCTAGATCATCCGGACGGGGTGAACCATCAACGGATCGCCCGCGAAGTCTGTACGGAGCGCGATCTGTTTCAGGCAGCAGGAACGTTTTACGAACTTCCAGCCCGCAACGCGGGAGGCTTTCCGAAAATCCGACCGGTCTGCACGCATGACCGCTTCATTCACGACTATTGCACCTGGCGGGGACTCCTGGTTCTGAGCGGACTGCAATCCCATTCCGACAAGAATGATCCGCATGTGATCGAATCAGCGGATGGCTTGGCAGCGGTCTGGCTGGGGTGTGTCGACGACTTGTGGAAATTCGGCAAGCCGCGGGGAACAGGAAGCCCATGGCATCAGGCAAACGTTATTGCCGGTGACGTCTCCGACCCATTTCTGTTATCGGGGTTTGATCGTAAAACACTGACAGCGGAGACTTCCGGTCCCGTGCAAATCGATCTTGAGTGCGACCTCCTTGGAACGGGTGTCTGGACTTCCGTGGGCCAACTCGACATCACTCTTCAAGACAAACAGACCGTGGTTGCAATCCGTCTGAACGGTGAGTCCCAGCCTGGAACAGCCACGATGCCAACAACCCGCCTGGAACTTCCGACAGTATTGAATAGTGCCGCCTGGATCCGCTTCCGGGCCAGAAACAACGCGACCATAACGTTAACGCTGCAATACGAGTGAGAAGCTGTTTTCAAATTCAAAATCGGAGTCACCACCAGGGATCCCTGGTGGAAGAAAGAATGTTGTGGGATGCCGTAGAGCCAGATCGGTTCGTAGGGTGTGGTCGAGGCCCGGATAGAGAGCGCTGCTGTAGGTCAGACGCGCTTTGCCAGAACGCGGTTTCGCCTGGAAATTCATCGGGCCGCTGACCCACCTTTACGGGACGCTCCACGCATATGACCTGCGGGGACTGAAGAGCGATCCCCCGTTCTGGTTTCATCCTCCTGATTTCCATGGATCCGGGAGGGCGAGGCTCCCGCCGAGCCGCAAACCATGGAAAGCGCGATCTTCCCTGCGGCTCAGCAGGAGCTTCGCCCTTCCGAAAATCCCCCATCTGGAAACAAGCTGAAGCTCTGACAGACGCACCGGGGTCCGCTGTGCGAACCCGTCACGGTCCGCACAGAGCGGACCCTGTCAGCAGCAGATCATCCGTTTGGCGCCGAATGGAGTGCGGCCCGTTTTTCGAGAATGAACTTGATGTGATGTGGAAGATGATTCGTAATGCGTATCAGAAGGGTTTCCAGCGAAATCGGACCATCGGTGGAATGGGTTCCGGTTCGTTGAAACGCTGCTTCCGGTAGTGTGGAGAGTATCCGGGCAAGTTGTGTGCGAATGGAGGCAATGACCGCCAGTTCTTCTTCCACATCGCGATCCAGATAGGCCAGATGTGCGGCAAACAAGTCGGGATCGCCGGAAAGAATGAGGGGCTGGTCCTCAGAGATAACCCGTTTGATCCGATCCGCATAAATCGGTTCAAAATCGGCCAGGTGACAGACAACCTGTAATGTCGACCACTTCCCAGGAACGGGGGTTGCTTTCAATTGCTCCGGAGACAATCCCCGGAGGGCATCGCGAAGCTGGTCGATCCCGGCGAGATAATTCTGAATCAGGACCTGGTGGGACATGAAAACTCCTTCCTTAAAAACGAGAGCGCATCAACAATGTCCGCCCAATTTTCGTCGTAAGCGGCGAAAGTTGCGGATTCTTTTCTGGAACGAAAAGAATCATTTTTTCTCCAAAATCATCGGATGGAAAGGGTTAGTCGCCATTTGGATCGGTTCGGATCTTCGTTCTTCCAAGAGTGATTCGGACCGGTATTGGAACGGCGACATGGAATTTCGGTATTCTCGCCGGCTGTTGGCTCCGTTTGGAAAAACATCTTAAAGCATTTGTATTTAATATCTTGCAACAAAAATACTCACGGATCATAACGAGAAGTTCATTGGAAAGTTGTCAAGCTGGAGAGACTTTTCAGAATTTTTCGATTTGTCCTCATCTTTCGATTGTAATGATGTCGATGATGAAGTTGTGTTTCTTTCCTGTCTCACAAGTCGAGGCAGGAGGAGATTCTGGCCTATCTCGGCTACTTGACAGTAAGTTGGTGTTGCATTTACAGTTGAGTGCAGATTGACCTGTTCAATCAGCATCAATTCGAACGCCAGAATCAGCCGGGAGTGGCCAGACGTGACCAAAAAAGAAATCGTTAAGACGATCTCCGAAGAATGTGGTCTGACTCAACTGAAGACGAAAGAAATCGTCCAGAAGACGTTTGAAGCCATTATTGACACGTTGGTTTCGGAGACTCGTATCGAGCTGCGGAATTTTGGTGTCTTTGAAGTCAAGAAGCGGGCGGCCCGGAAGGCCCGCAATCCTCGCTCCGGCGAACGAGTGGATGTTCCGGAAAAATTCGTGGTGACCTTTAAACCTGGCAAGGAAATGGAGGAACGTGTGCTACAGCTTCAGGAAGCTGCCGCTCGATCTTCTCCGGAAGCAGCTCCGGCTGCGGATATTCCAAGCTCGTCGGTTTCCACCCCTGCCCCCACAACCATTTCCATGTTTCCTCCGCCTTCCGCGGAAGAGCATCGTCCTGAATGACCCACGCCTGCGTGGTTCAATCTCGACTCAAAATCAACTCATTGAATTCATCGTTCACGTTCGGCAGCAACCCGATATGGCCCGGCAGGTCCGGGATCCATACGGATGTTGGCGGAAACGTGAACTCAGGATTACCTGTCAGGCTGGTAGCATTCGTTCCATGCAGGATCGAGGGCTGTCGACTGTTCGACGCCGCGCATGATGCGGCAGCGGACTCATGGAGGAGACTCATGCGGAAACTGTTCCTGCTGCTTGCGACGACGGCCACCCTGACGGCACAGTCTGGATGTATTATCCCGATCTGGAGTGCTTCTCCCGACGAACGGGTCCGGCAGATGATCTATCAGTCGGAAAACTACCGTCAGATTCCCGAAATCTGGGAACGGGCCTGGTTCCTCGACATGCCGGATGTCGCCACTCCCTACCGCACACATGGAGGGGTGATCTGATCCGAGTGTGATCCGACCGGCAATGGAAGACAATTTGCCGGTCCTCACAAAGGCAATTCTGATCCGCTTGAAAGCCGCATGATGAAAACATCATGCGGCTTTCAAGCAATTCCGGAAACGCCTCATGCGCGGCGGATTTTTTCCAGACCCGCCCGGACCTTCCGCGTGGCATTTCGGGTGTCGAGAACCATTCGGGAATGCGCCACGATGAACTCATAATCGTAGGCGGAATGATCGGTGGCGATCAGCACGCAATCCTGGGCAGCCAGAAATTCCGGAGTCAGTTCCTGGCTGTGAAGATCCGGCAAATGGGGATAATGCCGTTTTTCCGGCAGACTGGGGACGTGAGGATCGTTATAGGAGAGATTGGCTCCCCGCTGGAGCAGCAGTTCCATCAGCGAAAACGAGGGACTTTCCCGGGAGTCATCCACATCTTTCTTGTAAGCCATTCCCAGCAGGCAGATTTTGCTCCCCCGGACCGGCTTGCCGAGATCGTTCAGAAACTCTGCCAGACGGTGAATCACGTATTCCGGCATCTTCGAGTTCACTTCTCCCGCCAACTCGATAAACCGGGTGGCGAGTCCATGCCGACGGGCCAGCCATGTCAGATAGAACGGATCGATGGGAATACAGTGCCCTCCCAATCCGGGACCGGGATAAAACGGTTGAAAACCAAACGGCTTCGTCCGGGCGGCTTCAATAACTTCCCAGACATCAATCCCCATGCGGTCGAAGAGCATCTTCAGTTCATTGACGAGAGCGATGTTCACTGCTCGGTACGTATTTTCCAGGATTTTGGCCGCTTCCGCGACTTCCGCTGACCCGACGGGAACGATCTGCACCACTGCGGGACGATAGAGCGCACAGGCCAGTTCCAGGCTGGCCTGGTCCAGCCCCCCCACCACTTTCGGAATTTTCGCGGCGGAATAAACCGGGTTTCCGGGATCTTCCCGTTCCGGGCTATAGGCCAGAAAGAAATCTTTGCCAGCTTTCAGACCGGATGTCTCCAGAATGGGAAGGAGGACGCCGCGGGTGGTCGTCGGATAGGTTGTGCTTTCCAGGACGATCAGTTGCCCGGCACGCAGGCGGGGTGCGATGCTTTCTCCCGTCCCGACAATGTATGACATGTCCGGGTCCCGGCTGTCATTTAAGGGAGTCGGAACGCAAATGACGATGGCGTCCGGTTCGCTCAGTCGATCCAGCTGGGCGGTCGCTTCAAATCGGCTGCTCTCCCGCCATTGCTGGACTCGTTCGGAGGAAACATGCTTGATGTAACTCTGCCCGGCATTGAGCTGTTCGACTTTGCGATCATCGACGTCGAAACCAATGGTCCGAAACCCCGCCTGAATGAAGGCATCCAGCAGGGGCAATCCGACATATCCCAGCCCGATGACCCCAATAACAGCCTGGCGGGAGTCAAATTTCTTCAATAATTCCTGCGACATGGTCTTCTCGTCGTAATCAATCCATGGAAATGATGAATCTGATGCCAGCGATCCGCATTGGACATGGAAACGTCTCCCAGCAGCGGATCAGGATCATCAGGGTCGGGCACGAAGGAAAATCTCTCATCGGAGTCCGCGCAGGACGCGCTTCATGGGACAAAAACCGGTCCCTGAATGGATAAACGCAGACTTTGCGGGGTCGATCCGCTGTATGATAGGATTCCCGGAAATTCCCGACTATTCCAATCGTCCCCTTCTGCGGAGTTGATTTTTCCTATGTTCGCAACAAACGTCATCCTCACCGTGAAGAATGAAGCAGATATTCCCAAAGTCGGCGAATTATTACGCCGTTGCGGCCAACTGTCCCGAAAAGAACCGGGGTGCCGCCTCTATGATGTCTGCCATTCGCAAACGGATCCCCGAGTCTTTCTGCTGATCGAACGCTGGGAATCCAAGGAAATCTGGGAAGTGCATCGCACCGCGGAAGCCTATACCACTCTGTATCAGCCCCAGGTCCTCCCGCTGGTGGACCGGGTTCCACATCCTTCCGATCTTCTCGAATGAACTTCCAGATGAAGAATCTCAGCTCGCCGGAACCGCCGCTGTCCCTGTCGATGGCATTCCTTGACGAACTTGACGCGCGGCTTTGGGACCATGGCGACCATCGTCATGCGATGCCTGACCTGTTCAGTTTGTTTCAAAATTCCAGGGAAAATGGGGTTGGTGGTGTTTTGTCGGGCTTTGCTTCATTGTTGCCTTTCGTAACCTGGAAAACCCAACGCAACGGAGGCAGGAATGCTCAAGACCACCAAGGGAACCACCTGCAAATCGCGATCGAAGTTTGTTCGCGACCGAAGTTGTTGCTCGAATTCTTTCGATGCCGTCGAGACCAGTGGAAACACAAATCCCCGCAGGCCAAGACAGGCGTTTTTCAAGTCAGTCGGGTGCGGTCAAGGTCGGCGAATTGGAAATCAGCGTCGTCTGTCTGGGAATTGCCCCCCCAGAGAAGATCCCGACCGCAGACCCACCGGGAGGGGAGCGTCCCCCCGTGAAGGAAGGTGAATCAGCCCGGAAGTGAAGCGTCCGCTGAAGGTGGGTCAGCGGCCCTTCTGATTCCAGATGAAACCGCGTTCCGACAAAACGTCTGACCTGTAACAACGCCCTCCCTCCGGCCTCGACCACACCCTACGAACTGACCTATGTCACTGAAATCATGCCATTCCCCGTCATGCGGTGCCTGACCTGCACTCCCTGGCCAGTTCCTACTCATCTCTCTCATTAGAATCCTTGCTTTTGCTCAGTCTTTCTTCTCAGCGTCCTCAGCGCTCTCTGCGTTTCAAAAATCCCCCCTCGATGCTTGCTGTGCGTTCCCTTTTCTGAATTGCGGGCGTTCTTCAAGTCCGTAGACAGAATGGACGGACCAGCGATCGCGGTGGTCGTGGGTGAGAGTGATGGTTTCCGTCACCCCAGAGCCAGAAACGTGAGGCTGGTCCGATGCACAAGAACGTACGTTCCATTGGTTTGGATGTCCATGCGGAATCCATCGTCATGGCTGTTGCCGATCCCGGCCAAACGCCTGCC
>Ga0182738_1000400_pt1 | contig 63655 bp, 57 predicted proteins | sample eDN5th30CBELigMG_FD_128876 | JGI IMG/M metagenome (GOLD analysis project Ga0182738, IMG submission 128876) | Enriched Miracle-Growth compost microbial communities from Emeryville, California, USA - eDNA 5th pass 30_C BE-Lig MG (version 2)... ... | reverse complement strand
GCTCAGGTCCTGGGCGTGCTCGAGCAGGAAGCGCAGCGCCACCGCCTCGGATTCCGGCCAGGCCAGCTCCTCGCCATAGGCCAGGAGCTTCCAGGCGGCGATATAGGCCAGGTCGCGCTCCCAAGCGCGCAGGGTGTTCTCCGGCGTGCCGCGGCGCCAGAGATCGGTCAGCGCCTCGGCCTCGGCGGCGGAGAGGGCAGGGGGCGCGATCAGGAGTTTCATCGCGGCAGTGTGGGCGGGTTTCTCCGCAAATTACAAGAGTCACGATAAGCCGGACTTATCTGAAGTGACTACCTAAAAACGAAAATTCCGCAGTAATCCGCAAATACTATTTATATAGCGGATTGAATGAAGCATAGGTAGTATACGCCGGGATGAATCCGAGTCCGATGGTGTAAGCGGGGCAGTAAGCGGGGCAGATTTCCGGGCAATGACGTTCAGGCGAGCGTGCCTTCGACCAGCCTGGGGAGTGGCTGTATCGGTTCATTGGTCCCGTTGATGCCGAGCCGATCACCCCAAATAGGCGAAGAAGGAGATGCCGAGCTTACTGCAGGTTTTCATCAGGCCGAGCATGACGTCGCGGGCTTGGCGACCATCGGCGCTCATCGTGCCTCCCGAGATCCGGCGCTTGGTGACGCAGGCGCGCAGGTCGTTTTCGGAGGCATTGGTGTGGAGCGGGATCTCGGGGTGCTCGAGCACCTTCAGCAATTCGCCTGTGCAGGCGGGCCAGCAACTGACCCAACTCCTTGTAACGGGTGCGCTGCCCGAAGATGTCGTCGAAACGTTGAGCGAGGACGGGCCCATCCATCGCGGACGGCTTTTGCTTCCAGAGCTTCAGATCGCGGTAGAGGGCCCAGATCTGGTCCCGGACCTTTTCCAGCTTGCGCGTCTGCTCGGGTGTTTTCGGCATCAGCTTTTGTAGCAACCGCTCGGCATGCACCCAGCACAGCGCATGATTGGGAATGCGGAACTGTCCGGCACCGTCGGACACGACCACCGTGTTGCCCATCAGCCGGTGATGGCGCACCGCGCCCCAGAGCGCGGCCTCGCTGACCTCGCGCACCAGGTTGGGGTCGAAAACATCCAGGCGCAGCCTCACCAGATGGTCATGCCATGCCATCTGCGAGGCAAATGAGGTCTCGGGGTGACCAGCAAGCTTGCCGATGACATCCGGCGCCACCTTGCGATGGCGCATATAACCGAGAGCCGCATCGTTGATGATGTAATCTCCGTGCCCGGCCCGCAGGAGAGAGAGGAAGTTCAGCCGTGACTTCGAGCGGCCCGTGCGGAACACGCTGAACCGCTCGCCGCCGATCTGCGTGGTGATCCCGTCGCGGCGGGCATGACGGGCACCGGTGTCGTCGACGCTGATATAGGGCGCCGTGGCCAGACCTGTTCGAAGGGCCTGATCCTCCGCCACGAAGTCATCAAGACCCGTGGTCAGGATGCGCACCACCTGGCGCTTGGAGATCTCCATCCCGATCCCGTTCAGGATCGAGGTCAGCCGCTCCGTCGTTACCTGGCCTTGGGCATGCAGCGCGAGGCAGAACCGGCGCAGGCTGGCGCCAAAACCGCCCAGCAACCCGTCCGGCAAGGGCGCGATGAGCGTCCTGCCCTCTGGTGTCAGCCAGCGTTCGCGCCGATAGCGGACAAGCTCGGCCGAAATTGCCAGATCACGAACCAGAATGGTTTTGTATCCTTTGAAGCGCGATCCCGACGGCGCAGTCAGCGACAGAACCTCCTCGCGGGTGACGCGGTCCTTGTCGCGCTTCGGGCCGCGGCCCCGCCGTTGACCGCCGGGCTTGCGAACCTCCTGCTCCGTGACCTTGTCCATGCCCGAGGGTTTGAACGGCGGTCGCGGCGGCAGGTTCTTCAACCGCGCGATCTCGTCGCGCAGATTCTGGTTCTCGGCCTGCAGAGTAGTGCGGGCAATTTCTGACTGTTCGAGCTCGTCCCGCAACTCGGCCACCTGTGCCTCGAGGGCGCCAAGCCGCTGCGACAGATCCAAAACGAGCCGGCGCAAGGCTTCGGCATCTCAGAGGCATCATCCGACCGTGGGCTCATACGATCTTGATGATGTGGACGGCCCCACCCACCGGTATCGAGTCGTGCCATGATGGTGCTGTCATCGACCATCAACAAGAGGAGCCGCCCACATGGAGATTACCACGATCGGCCTGGATATCGCGAAGAACGTCTTTCAGATCCACGGGATCGATGCACATGGTCGCGCCGTGCTTCGCCGGAAGGTCAGGCGGGACCAACTGCTTGCGTTGTTCGGCGGCCTGGATCCGTGCCTGATTGGCATTGAGGCTTGTGCGACAGCACATCATTGGGCGCGTCAGCTCCAGGCGCTTGGCCATGAAGTACGGCTGATGCCACCGGCCTATGTGAAGGCATATGTGAAGCGCAACAAGAATGACGCAGCCGATGCCGAAGCAATCTGCGAGGCGGTGACGCGGCCGACGATGCGCTTCGTACCGATCAAAACGGCCGATGCACAGAGCGTGTTGATGCTGCATCGTGCCCGCCATCTGCTGGTGCGACAACGGACCGCGCAAGTGAGCGCGATGCGGGCACACCTGGCGGAGTATGGTGTTGTCGCGCCCAAGGGTCGCACCCATGTTCGCGAATTGGTCGATGTACTCACCGGCGGCAGGGCCTCGATCCCAGAGCTCGCGCGCCAAACCCTGTTGCTGATCGCCGGCATGATCGACGGGCTGAGCCAACAGATCCGCGCGATCGAAATCGAATTACGAAAGTGGCATCAGGCCAACGCGACATGCTGTCGGCTGGAGACGATCCCCGGTATCGGCTTCATTACCGCCACAGCGCTTGCTGCGACCGTGGGCGATGCCAAGGTTTTCCGCTCAGGCCGCCAGTTTGCTGCATGGCTCGGCCTCGTGCCCAAACAGCATTCCTCGGGCGGCAAGGATCGGATGGGGGGCATATCGAAGATGGGAGACCGCTATCTCCGTCATCTTCTGGTCGTCGGAGCCACCGCCGCCATCCGCTACACGCGTCGTAAAACGACGACGGTCAGCACCTGGGTTGCCCAACTGCTCGAGCGCAAACCAGCACGGCTCGTCAGCGTCGCTGTTGCCAACAAGACGGCACGGATCGCCTGGGCTGTCATGACGCGAGAAGAGAATTACCGCGCGGCTCGGGCTACTGCCTGAAGCGCGCGCGGAACGAGGTTGGGCAGGAGAGAACGACACGAGTGATGCCAACCCGGTCAAGCCGGGGATCGGAAGAACCTGACTGATTCAACGCGCTTCAAGCGCGCCATCTTGATGAGGTTCCGATCCACCGACACCATCATGGCCAGCGGCCTTTCGCGCCGCGCGAACAGGCCGGACACATGAATGAACCTGACCAGGAAACATCATCCGTCGAAAATCAATCTTGCTCAAGGGCGGCCGTCCACACATGATGGCCACACGCTGGCATCTGCGGCCGAGCAGGTCACCATTCCTGACCGACCGGGGGGCCGATCTCGCCGTCGCTGACCCAGCTATCGCGGCCTCGACGTGAACAGTACAAAGCTTGCGGGTCTGTTCAGATGTCTTCCGTACGAGCTTTTGCAACAACCACTCGGTATGGATCCAACCCAGCGCGACCGCATGATGGGGACGACGGTTCAGTCGAAATCACGGCGATCCCCACTCGGTGTGCGCGGGAGCGGATCGACCAGTGCCTCGCTCAGCCGCGCCTGCTTCCCGCTAACCGCCGTCTGCCGCCGCCCCAGCCGATTACAGCAACGCCTCAGCGCCGGATCAGATAGCGGATCGTGGGCCCTTCCTGCTGGATGGTCAGAACCGTGTAGCCGTGATTGCGCGCATCGATGGGGATGTTGTTGATCGATTGCGGGCAGTCGCTGATCACCTCGAGCACCTCTCCGGGTTGAAGCCGCGGCATCGCCTCGAGCGTTGCCACCGCGGGATAAGGGCAGGGCTCACCGAGCATGTCGAGGCGGTAGTCGGGCACGACAACTGGTTCATCGGTCATAGGCTAGCCCTTTCACGGTAGCTGTAGCATTTTTGCGGCGGAAGAAATGTCTTTCCCAAAGAAGAATTGCGGCCAATGCGATTCCCAACAGAATATAGGTGACCATCAGACCACCGATCGGACCGAAAACTTCGAGCAGGTTGATCTTGTCGTAGTCGGTTGCCAGCGCTGGGGCGATATCGTCCCAGCACCAGGCCAGCAAGGTCGCTCCGATCACATTGCCCGCACCAACCCACCAATAATGCACCTGGCCCTCAACGGCACGATACATCCAGCCAGTCTCGCAGCCTCCGGCGAGCACGATGCCAAAACCGAACATCAGCCCGCCAACGATCGCATTGGGACCTGCCCACATGATCTTCGGAGCGACGCCAAGTTGAACATAGCTGAAAATGCCGATGGCGCTGACAGCGATGCCGAAGACAATCGCCTTGGCCATGTGGGTACGACCGGTGATCCAGAGATCACGGAAGGCCGAGGTAAAGCAGATCTGGGCTCTTTCAATCAATAGGCCAAAACCGATCCCGCAAAGAATGGCGAAGCCCATTTTCGGTGCGGCGAACAGTTCAGCAATGCCCCAGGCGACGGCAAGAAGGAATACGACCATGCCAAGGCGGAAGCGGTTTCGCGCGCGCATGGGATCTTGCTCCAGCGGCCGTGCAGTGGACACTTTTTGCAGCTTCACCGGCGTGCGGAACAATGGCAGCAAGGTAAACTTTGCACCGGCCAGAGAGCCCACTGCGGTCGCCGCAGCAAAAAACCACGCATGCAACGAGAATTGTGGAATACCCGTGAAAAAAGCCGCGAGATTGCAGCCCATTGCAAGGCGCGCCCCGAAACCCGCAATGATCCCACCTGCCACGGCCTGGTAGATACGGATGCGGCTTTGCGGACGGCGAAGCTTGATATTGTTGGCCCAGAGCGCCGCGGCAATGCATCCGGCGAACATGCCAATGATCATCACTCCGTCGATCCGATCCAGTGGTGTCCCCTCGAGCCCGATGATCTGGAAATACCCCCAGCTCTCGGGGTGGGCGCCAAGAAGTTGCAGCAGATGGCCTCCCCAACGGGTGAATTCACCTGTCACCGCCCAGAACGTTCCGGTCAGTCCGAAGTAATAGGTCGACAGAACTCCCGCTGCGATTACAGCGGGAAGCGGATTCCAAAACTGGATAAGATACTGTCGCTTGAACTCTTGCCAGTTCATGGACCCTCCTAGAGTGAAATAGGAATGCCACAACGAGGCAACATTCGGTTCTCCAGCCTTTAGCCGATCTCGGTGGCAGCGCCACTTCTGTTTTTGTGCAAGTCGCGGCGCATTCCGTTACGTTCCGATGCAGTGGCTTGTCAGAGGCCGGTGCTGAAGCCCTGGGCGAGTTTTTTCAGGCAGATGCTCAGACGGCACGCCGATTCGCTTCATCCTGAGAACGAGGTCGCCGGGACCTGCAGCAGACCTCGGAGGCGGGGGCGGCCCTGCCGCTCGGCTATTTGATCGCCAGGTAGCCGAGCGGATCGAGCGTGGTGCAGCGGACCGCGATCGCCGCGCCGCCGCTGGCTTCCGAGAGGGTGTCGCGAAGGGTCCTGCAGAATGCTTCAAGGAAGTCGGAGGTCCTCTCGGGCCGCGGCAGGACGGAGATCTCCGCGTTGACGAGCGGCTGGTCCGGAAGGCCGGTCACGGGCTGGAGGACCAGCTGGCAGGCCGGGATGCCCACGTCGAGCCGCTCGCAAAGCATGGCCCGCAGGGGGCCGAGTGCCGTGGTGAGCGCGGTGCGCCGCTCCACCCACAGGGTTTCATCGACGTAGATCTTCAGGTTGGGCATCGGGGTCGTCCTTTCTATATCCGGCTTGGAACCGTGCCGTCAGAAGGTAACCGTAGAGGTTCGTCCGGCGTCGCCTCCTTCCTCGGTGATAGCCGGAACCATCACGAAGTCGAAGGGTGAGCACCACTCGGTCGCGCCGCGGATATGCTCGAACGGGGCGACGAGGGTCCGCTTGACGCCGAAGACGGTGTCGGATTCGAGATAGAGATCGCCACCAACGAAGGTATGGGTGACGATCTTCTGGAAGCCGGGGGCGGTGACGAGATAGTGCATATGGGCCGGGCGATAGGGGTGGCGGCCGAGCTGGCCGAGCATCTGGCCGACCGGGCCATCGTCGGGAATGGGATAGCTCACCGGCTTAATGCCGACGAAACTGTATCTGCCGTCCGCGCCGGTGATGAAACGGCCACGGTTGTTCCACTTCGGCTGGAGGCCCGGCTGCTGCACGTCGTAGAAACCGTCGGCATTGTCGGACCAGACATCGACGATGGCGCCCTCGATCGGGTTGCCATGCAGGTCGACGACCCGGCCCTCGTAGAGGCAGCTCTCGCCCTTGCCGTCGAGCGAGATCGAGGTGCCGTGTTCCCGGATCGGGGCGCCTTCGACATGGAACGGTCCGAAAACGGTATTCTCGGTGGCTCCGGTCGGGCGCCGGTTGTTGATCGCGTCGACCAGCATCGAGAAGCCGAGCGTGTCGGAAAGCAGGATGAATTCCTGCCGCTCTCCCGAGGAGATCTGACCGGTCCTCGTCAGGAAATCTATGCCGATCTCCCACTCGTCCTGCGTAAGTCCGACCTCCTTGGCGAAGGCGTGCAGATGCTTGACGAGCGAGGCCATCACCGTGGCGAGGCGCGGGTCGATGTCCCGGCCCATGCGGGTGTTGACGGCTTCGGCGGAGCCTTCCTCAGTGAAATAGGCGGTCATCTGGCGTTCCTCCTCGCGCGCGCCGATGCACGGCGGCGCCTTGATAATGGTTATTCGGGCCGCGTACCGGCCCAGGCGCGCTGAAGCAGTGCTCGGATCGCGTCCCGCTCGACCGGGCGGGGGTTCCAGTAGGGGTTCTGCACCGCGAGGTCGGCGGCGCGGTCGAGGTCCGACTGGGCAAGGCCAAGATCCTTCAGCGCCCGTGGCGCGCCGAGTTCCCCGGCGAGATCCCAGAGGCCCCCGGCGAGTTCGCCCCCGAACAGGGCCGCAGCCGGAGCAAGGGCGTTGGCGGCGGCTGCGGCGTTGTGGGCGGCCGAATGCGGCAGGATGATCGTATGGGTCTCTGCGTGCGGCAGGTCGAAACTGCCGCCGAGCGTGTGGCAGAGCTTGTGATGGAGCGCCATGCCGACGGTGCCGAGAACGCTGCCGCAGAGCCACGAGCCGTAGAGCGCCGCGCCGCGTGCCTGCGCGTCACGGGGCGCGGCGACAATTTCCGGCAGCGCCTGCACGAGCGCACGGATGCCCTCGATCGCCATCAGCGACGAGACCGGGTTGCGGTCCTGCGCATAGAGTCCTTCGACAGCGTGGGCGATGGCGTTGAAGCCGCTCGTCACGCTCATGGCCACAGGAAGACCCAGGGTGAGGTCGGGATCGTAGATCACCACCTCCGGCAAAATCGACGGGCAGCGCAGCGTGGTCTTCACGCCGTTCTCGGTCTGGCCGAGGATCGGTGTCACTTCGGAGCCGGCATAGGTGGTGGCCACGACGACCTGCGGCGCACCGTTCCGATAGGCGATCGCCTTGCCGAGTCCGATGGTCGAGCCACCGCCGAGGGCGACGACGCAATCCGCGCCACTGGCTGCGTAGGCCGCCATCGCCCGCTCGGTCACCTCGACCGGCGTGTGCATCGCCGCCTCGGCAAAAACCCCGGCGGCGCGGTCGCCGAGCGCGTCGGCCAGCGCCTCGGCGTCAGCCTTCTGATGCGGGGTCGCGAGGACGAGGGCGCGATTGCCGCCCTGTCCGGCGATTTCCTCGCCGACCCGTGCGAGGGTGCCTCGCCCGAACACGATCCGGGCGGGGCTGCTGGCGTAGGTGAACTCCAGAGCGGGCTGGCTTCCATCGGGCATCGGGGTCGTCCTCTCAAGCCGCGACGGCGGCGGTTTCACCGGTGAGGTGCAGCCGGGCGGCGACCTCATCGAAGCGGTGACGCAGCGCCTCGGGCGTCTTCGCTGTCGCCGCGACGTAGAAGTCGGGCCGGAGCACGACATATCGGGCGTCTATCGCGTCGAGCCAGCGGGCATAGGTCCCCTCGACGTCGATCGCATCGCAGGTAGTTCCGGGTGCTCCGATCGTCACCGTCCGGCCTGCGAGCGCTGCCAGGGTCGTGCGCTGGCCGGGGGTCAACGCCTCGGCCGGGTCGGCGCAAAGGCCGATAACCATCCAGCCCTGTCCCACCGCCTGGTCGAAGCGGTCGCGCTTTCCATTCGCCTCGACGACGCCCTGCACCGAGAGTTCGCCCGCCGCGGCCGTCTCTGCGCACCAGGCTCCGGCACCGAGATGGCAGACATCGGTGGGCACCGGACGGTTGTCGCGGGCCGCGAGGTCGGCCTTCATCGCTGCATCGCGGGCCGCCGCCACCTCCGGGTCCGAGATGCAGATGATCTTGCCCAGTTCCTGGCTGAAGTCGATATAGTGCCGGGCGTGCGCCAACCGCTCGCTGCTGTAGCTGTCGAGGACCGCGTCGTCGAAGCAGCCTTCAAGAATGCCGTTAAGCCGCCAGCCAAGCGCCACCGCGTCTCGGAGGCCAGCGCACATCCCTTCGCCGGCGAAGGGGGGCATCAGGTGGGCGGCATCGCCGGCAATGGCGCAGCGGCCGCGGTTCCACACCTTCGCCCAGCGGGCCTGAAAGCGGTAGACCGCACTCCGTTCCAGCGTTGCGTTGTCGGGCGTCAGGCCCCACGGCGCGAGGAATCGCCAGGCGTTCTCCTCCTTCGCGATCTCCTCCGCCGACTCGCCCGGCAGCACCATGTATTCCCAGCGCCGTCGGCCCGGACCACCGGGGACGATCGTCGTCGGCCGCTTCGGGTCGCAGAGCTGCCACTGCGCCGGCTCCGTCCGATATTCGCCATGCGGGATCATATCGAGGATCAGCCAGTCGAAGAAATAGCCGCGGTCCTCGCTTTCGATGCCGAGTGCTTCGCGCACGAAGCTGTTCGCACCATCCGAGCCGACCACGTATTTCGCCCGAACCCTCACCCGACGGCCGTTGCCTTCCAACTCGTTCGGGCGCAACCAGAGAGTCACGCCATCATCGTCCTGCACGAGATTGACCGCCTCCCAGCCGCGGATGTGGCAGACGCTCGGCAGGCCCTCGGCGATCTTCATCAAGCGTCGCTCGAGGTCGGGCTGGTTGAACCAGTAGCGTACGCGCCATCCCGAGGCGGACTGACTTTGCCAGTCGACGATCTGCAGGTTCTCGCCCCCGGCATCGCGCCAGTAGTAGAGCTCGTCATGGTGTTGATCGCCGGGTCGTTCTCGGAGTCGATCCCCAGCGTCGCGAGGATGCGAGCGATTTCGTGATCGACGAAAGGTTTCGACGACCCGGCCGAGATCTATGCCTTCGGTATCCGCACTGTGCTCGAGACTGCCACCAGCGACGAGCGCTGGCGTCAGTTCCTCAACCGCTCGGAGGTGATCGCGGACGCCATTTTCCGCGCGATGGGTCCGTTTGCGATCCGCGACCTCCAGCTCGCCACCGAGGCTGGCCGCTTCCAGATCTCCGATCCGGCACTGGTCTGGCGTCTCGCGACGCACGCGATCGTCGGCGTCAGTCTTGCGGCGACGATGGGCGAGGTGCCGCAGACCAGTTTGGACGAGACGGTCATCGCCCTCCTCTGTATGACCGGCATCGGTTTCGACGAAGCCCGACACCTTTCCAAACGCCCCAGACCGCGGATCGCCGAGGCCTTCTTGGATGAAGCGGCCGAGGGCGCGCAAAAATTGACAGATAAGACAGTGTCTTAGGCGCACTGTGCGTTTGGTCGCTCGCTCCTGCGCCGATCCAGAGGGCGAGGGCTCTGGGCAGGCATGTCATGGTAGCCGGGATCGCGGCGGGAAACACCGGAGCCATCCGCCTGCATGAAAAATTGGGTTTTGAGCGGGCCGGGCTTCTGAAGGAGATGGGGGCCAAGTTTGGCACCTGAGTCGACCTCGCCTTCTTGCTACTGAGGCTCGACCGGCGGGCAGCACCCGATCTCCGGGCCGCAGCGGGGCGGCCGTCATCCGGCCGACAGCATCCGCAGGGCTTCTGCCGCGGGTCGCATGTCGGCGAGGGCATCGAAGGGCAACTCCCTCTCCATTGAGCCGAGGCCGATGAACATGCGCTGCTGGTATGCCAGCTCATCCTGTGAAATCGAGAGGTCGCGGGAATAGGGGCGCTGTTCCTGGTTGAAATCCCAGACCGCCTGCGCCGATGCGAGGTCGAATTGTTTCTGCGCGCTCCTGCGCGCGGCGAGGAAGGCGTCCCGCGCCTCGGGCAGCATCAGATAGTCGTAAAGGGCGCCATAGGCGGCCATGACCGGGACCAGCCCCTCCCGCTTCTTTTCAAGCGCCGTGGCGGAGGCATAGGCGGTCTGGAAGACATATTTGGGCAGGGCTTCCCATATCCGGCCGTCGGGCGGGACGGCGAGTCCGTCGCCGTCGTTCAGATGCGAGATGCTGGAACAGCAGGCCTCCGCCCTGCCTTCGACCACCGCCTGATAGGCCTGGTCGTTGCTGCCGGCGTCAAGGAAGGTCACGCGCGACGCATCGACGTCCTTCTCGCGGAGGAGTTGCAGCATGAGCGCGTGTAATAGCCCGAGCTTCGGCCCGACCGCCACGGTCTTTCCTGCGAGATCCGCCAGCCTGCCGACCCGGTCTGGCCGCGCGAACACGGCGAGGGCGGTTTTGCGCATGCCCGCGCCGGCAATCCTGACCGGCGCCCCCTGCGAGATCCGTGGCAGGGCCATGTTGTAGCCCGAAACCATGCAGATATCGCCCCCGCCGCCCACAATCGCGTCGAAGGGGCCAGACGCGCCCTCGGCCAGGACCATGGTGGTGTCGGCGCTGTATTTCCTCAGGAAACCCTGTTCCTCCATCAACAGGTTCAGTGTCGCGTTCTCCAATCCCGGATTGCTGAGAATGGTAATCCGCGTTGCGGATGCGCGGGCGATATGCGGCGCGCCGAGGCTGCTTGTCGCTAGGGCGAGGCCGAACATGCCGGCACTCCGAAGGAAACTGCGACGGTCCAGCGGCTTTGTCATCGGATTACTCTCACTTGAGGTTGCGGCAATGAGGTTTTGCACGCCGCCGCCAATCCAGTGCCAATCCAAAACAGGTCCGCGGGTATCGGAAATCGGTCTGGGTTCTCGTCTGCGTCAGGTGGGGTTACTCCCGGAATCGGACAGGAATTTTCATAAAAATATTTATTATTAAATGCTTATGAACATAATTTCAAATCTTCTTCTACATCGATTCTCGGCTCGGGCCATTGAATCTCGATGTCGGTCTATTCTCGCAATATCCGAAAACGCCTAGGTTTGGGGCATATCCAGACATTTGCCCGGAGGCTCCGGGAATGCCTGAACATGCGGATGCCGGCCCAAGGAATTGGGTAAGGAATCCGTATCGGCAGAGGCGGAATGGTGCGTTCTGGCTCGTACGAAATAAGAGGGAGGAACTGACTTGGAAACCACACGCAAACCCGCGCTGACCGCGATAGCCATGGTCATAGTCGCAATGAGTATGGCCCCGGGCCACGCGCAATCCGCCGAAGAATTCTACAAGGGCAAGACGCTGACCATCCTTGTCAGCGCGCAATCGGGCAGCCTGACCGACTTCGTCGCGCGCCAGTTTGCGCAGGCCTATGTAAAGCATGTCCCCGGCCAGCCGGAGGCCGTGGTGATGAACGTGGTGGGCGCCGGCGGCATGGTGGCGGCCGCCTCGCTGCAATCCAAGCAGCCCAAGGACGGCACGGTGATCGGCTTCCTGCAGCGCAACAACCTTTATGTGCCGCTGGTCGATCCGGCGCAGAATGCCTTCGATCCGCGCGAGGTCGCCTGGATCGGCAGTGTCGACAAGACGTATTACAGCATGGTCGCGATGACGCGCTCGGGCATCACCAATGCCGACGATCTGTTCCAGAAGGAACTGGTGATCGGGGCGACCGGATTCTCGAACGAGAACCGGACGCTGCCCGCGGTCCTGAACCAGTATCTCGGCACCAAGCTGACCGTCGTTCCGGGCTATACCGACCGGGGCGAGGTCTATCTCGCCATGGAGCGGGGCGAGGTCGATGGCTGGGCCTCGACGCTGGACGGGCTGACCTATGGCGAGCCCGAGCGCATGCTTGCCGATGGTTCGATGAAGGTAGTCCTGAACCTCGGCTGGGAAAGCCCGGAGGGTTTCGGCGACATCCCCAATCTCAGCCAATACGTCAAGGATCCCGAGGCGAAATCGATCCTCGATTTCTTCATCCTGCCCTTCCAGGCGGGCCGGCCGCTGGCCGCGCCCAAGGAAGTGCCGCAGGACCGTCTGGACGCGCTTCGCGCCGCCTTTGACGAGACGGTCCAGGATCCGGCCTTCATCAAGGCGATGACCGACCAGAACTACGCAGTCGACCCGATCTCGGGCGATGAGGTCGCGCAGATCGTCACGACGCTTTTTGCGACGCCCGAGGCCGACCTCGCGGCAGTGCGCAAGATCCTGAAACCCTGAGCCAGCTCTAATCGAAGAAGCCGCGGCTTACACGCACCCCGCCCGGTTTCGGGTGGGGAGGGCACTTTGCCGTGCCGTCCATCCTGTTCCAAAGGGTAAGACCGACATGACCTATGACATCATCGACATTCATCCTCACATCATTTCGACCGATACCGTGAAATATCCCATCGCGCCGCAGGCCGGGCATCGCTCGAAATGGTCGGCCTCGCGCCCGGCCGATTTCGCCGGACTGGTGGCGGCGATGGACGAGGCGGGCATCGCCAGGGCCGCGATCGTCCATTCCTCGACGACCTACGGGCATGACAATTCCTATGTCGCGGATTCCGTGACCTCGCAGCCCGATCGGTTCACCGGCGTGTTTTCCTTTGACTTGCTGGCCCCGGACGCACTTGCGACCTTCGATTACTGGATGGGCCGTGGAATGGGCGGGATCAGGCTGTTCACCGGGGGCGCGACGCATCAGACCGATGGCAGCTGGCTGGTCGATCCGGCGACCTTCCCGGTCTGGGAACGCTGCGCCGAGGCGAGGCTGAGCATGGTGATCCAGACGACGCCCGCGGGGCTGGGGATGGTCGCAGAGCTTGCCGCGCGCTTCCCCGGCGTGCGCATCGCGCTGGATCACTGCGCGCGTCCGGTCCTTCAGGACGGGCCGCCCTATGCCGCCTGTTCGGAGCTGTTCGAACTTGCCCGCTTCGACAATGTCTATCTGAAGATCACGCCCAAGACCTTTGATCTGGCTGAGGCCGCGCCGGGCGGGGCTGAGGCGTTTTTTCCCCATCTGGTCGCGACATTCGGTGCGGATCACCTTGCCTTCGGCTCGAACTATCCCGCCTCGGCCGGAACGCTGAAGGATCTGGTTGCGCAGGGCAAGACCTGTCTGGAATGCCTTGGCGAGGAGGAACGTGCATGGATCTGGAGCGGCACGGCGAAGGTTCTCTATCCGATGCTGGCGGGAAAGGGCGCCGACGCGACCCGGGCCGCTGCCAGCGAGCGGGTGGGGCAATGACCGGCAGCGACCTGAACGCGGAGGCGGGGCGGTAGCATGGAATTTCTTCACGACTCGGTTGTGCTCTCCGCTGCCGCGGATGCGCTCGGCCTCATCATGCAGCCCGAACGCATCATGTTCCTGTGGCTCGGGGTCTTCGTCGGGCTGGCGATCGGCCTGCTTCCGGGAGTGGGGGGGCTTACGGGCTTCGCGATCCTCGTGCCCTTCACCTATACGATGGACCCATATTCGGCCTTTGCCATGCTGCTTGGCATGGCGGCGGTTACGACGACCTCGGACACTATTCCCGCCGTTCTTTTCGGTGCCGCGGCGCAGGCGACGGTGCTTGACGGCCTGCCCATGACCAAGCGGGGCGAGGCCGGGCGCGCGCTGAGCGCGAGCTATCTTGCCAATATGATGGGCGGCCTGATCGGGGCGATCATCCTCGCGGTTTCGCTGCCGGTGGTCCGCCCCTTTGTCCTTTCCATCGCGACGCCGGAGCTGCTGGCGATGACCATACTCGGGATCGCGATGGTCGCGACACTGTCGGGGAAATCGCCGCTGAAGGGTCTGGTCGTCGCCTGCTTCGGCATTCTGGTCGGCATGGTCGGCACCGATACGCAGACCGGCCAGATGCGCTGGACGGGCGGGCTGCTCTATCTGCAGGACGGGCTGCCGATGCTGCCGATCCTGCTGGGCCTGTTCGCATTGCCCGAGCTTTGCGACCTTGCCATCCAGCGGACCTCGATCGCGCAGGACATGAAGTTCAGCCCGCGTCAGGGCATGCTGCAAGGCATCAAGGATGTCGGGCGGAACTGGTTTCTGGTCCTGCGCTGCAGCAGCCTCGGCGCCGTCCTTGGCGCGATTCCGGGGATGACCGGCTCGGTCGTGGACTGGATCGCCTATGGCCATGCCCTCCAGACCGAGAAGGGCGCGAAGGAGACCTTCACCAAGGGCGACGTGCGCGGCGTCATCGCGCCTGAATCGGCGAACAACGCCCGCGATGGTGGCAGCCTTGTCCCGATGCTGGCCTTTGGTGTGCCGGGGGGCGCGGCGCAGGCGATCCTGCTTGGGGCGCTGATGGTGCATGGCTTCACCCCCGGCCCCGACATGCTGACCAAGAACCTCGACCTGACCTATTCGATGGTCTGGTCCATCGCGCTGGCCAATATCTTCGGCGCGGGCACCTGCTTCCTGCTCAGCGGGCAATTCGCCAAGATCTCGACCCTGCGGTTCACGCTGGTGCTGCCGGTCATCATGTCCATCGTCTATGTCGGCGCCTTCCAGGGCTCGCGCAGCTGGGGCGACATGTATGTGCTGCTGATCTTCGGCCTGATCGGGTGGAGCATGAAGCGCCTGAAATGGCCGCGTCCGCCGCTGATCCTCGGGCTTGTCCTCGGTGCGCTGATCGAACGCTACATGTCGATCTCGTTCATCCGCTACGGCATGGATTGGGCGCTGCGTCCCGGTGTCATCGTCCTTCTGGCTTGCGCCGCGATGATCATGTTCAGCCCGGTGCTGCGCCTGCTGCGCAAGAAGAACCGGTCGACCATCGCGCTCAGGGACCGGCCCTATCTCGGCCTCGACGATCTGGCCTATGCCCTGTTCATCGCGAGCGGCGTCTATGTCCTGATCACCTCGCGCGAATGGATCTTCAACGCGCGGATCGGGCCGACCGTCGTTGCCTCGACAATGGTGATCGCAGGCGGGCTGAGCCTGATCCACAAGACCTTCTTCAGGGAGGTCAGGGCAGCCGAAGCGGGCGGCGTCCACATGGATATCGGCGACGACGGCAGCGAGGACCTGCCCACCCGGGTCATCCTGACAAGAGCCGCGCGCTTCTATGGCTGGTTCGTGCTGTTCCTGTTGTCGATGGCGCTGATCGGCCTCTTGCCCACGGTGCCGCTGGTCATCATCGCCTTCATGCGGGTCGAGGGCCGCGAGCCGTGGCGGCTCTGCGCGATCCTTGCGGCTTCGGTGACGCTGCTCCTCTATGTGGTGTTCCACCGGATCATCCATGTGCCCTGGCCGACCAGCCTGATGGGGGACTGGTTCCCGATCCTGCGGGCGACGATCCCCTCGATGTAGGCCCCTCGATGTAGGGTCGCGCGTTGCGAGAACATCCGATGGCGGTCCCTCCGGTCCGCCATCTCCCTTTGCGGCGGGGCGGGGCGGAACCTCCGATCTCCCGAACATCAAATATCATCAGGAGAAGATCATGGTCGAAGATCGACTTGCGCGGATCAACCCCGATCAGGCGAGCGCGGATCAGCAGCGGGTTATCGACCGGCTGGGGGCTGGCCGGGGCCGGATTCCGACGCCCTTCAACATCTGGCTGCACAGCCCGCGCCTTGCCGACGGGATGGAGATCATCGGCACCCATATCGACGCCGCCCCGGCCCTGACCGAGGCCGAGAGCGAGGTGGCGATCCTCGCCACCGCCGTGCATTGGAACGCCCCCTATGTCATCGCGAACCACCGCAAGCACGCGCTGAAGGCGGGCCTGCCCGAGGAGGCGGTCCTCGCCATCCTCGGGAAGCGCCGGCCGGACGGACTGACCGGCCGGCTGGGCACCGTCGCGGATGCGGTCTGGCAGCTTCTGGCGGGGGAGATGGTCGGGGACGAGGCCTTCGACCGCTACGAGGCCGAGCTGGGGCGCGAGCGGATTGCCGAGCTGCTGGTGACCATCGGCTATTTCACCTCGGTCTCGCTGGCGATGAACCTGCATGCATTGACGCCGAGGACCTGAGCACTCAGTGCCATGCCCTCAGTCGGCCTCGGCAACCGAGCCTGCCGCGCCCCGGACAAGGGGCGCGAGCAAGATGAAGCAGACGCCCAGAAGGGCCGCCGCGATCAGCGTCGCGGCGCCTATGCCGATCCGGTCGGCGAAAAAGCCAATGATCAGCGCGCCGAGGGCGGGGCTGCCCCGCGCGATCAGGCCGTGCAGGCTCAGCACGCGGCCATGCAGATGCGGCGGCGTGGTAACCTGTACGAAGGTCTGCGTCGAGATCAGCCCCCTTGTCGTCGCCGCACCCAGCAGCATCGCCGCCGCCGCCGCCAGCACCGGGGTCGTCGTCCGTGTCAGCAGGACGGCGGCGATGGCGCCCAGCCCCCATAGCAGCATGACGTCATAGAGCAGCCGCACCGGCGCGCGCCGGCCGATCGTCAGGCCCGAGATGATGGCGCCGAAGGCCGCCGAGCCGGTCAGCAGCGCCAGTCCCATCGCATTGCCGGGATAGGTCCGCACCGCGATCGCCGGCATCAGTTCGATCATCGAGCGCACGATCGTTCCGCCCAGAAGCATCACCGTCAGGATCAGCCAGAGCGCCGGGGTGGCGATGACATAGGCGAAGCCATCGGCCATCTGGCGCAGGAATGGTTGGGATTCGGCAGATTTCTGCGGCGAGGCCAGCGACAGGCGGCCAAGGATCACGACATAGATCGTCGTCAGGAATGCGTTGGCGACGAAGACCCAGATGATATCCAGTCCGACCATCATCATCCCGGCCAGCGCCGGGCCGATCAGGCGGGCGAGGTTCACGGTGACCGAGTTCAGGGCAACTGCGGCGCCCAGATCGTCGCGGCCGACCATCTGCCGGATCATCGCCAGTCGCGCGGGCTGGATCGCCGCCGAGATGGTGCCCTGCAGCGTCGTCAGCAGGATCACCTCCACAAGTCCCAGATGCCCGATGGCCAGCAGCACCGCCATCAGCACCGCCAGCAGCGCCGAAACCGCCTGCGCCCTGACGTTCTGGCGCAGCCGGTCCCAGCGGTCTGCCGCGACCCCGGCGAAGGGGCCGATCAGCATGACGGGCAGCAGATCCCCCGCCGCCAGCACGCCCAGCCAGAAGGATGACTGCGTCCATTCCCAGACCAGCCAGCCGCAGGCGATGCGCTGCATCCAGGTTCCGACCAGCGACAATCCGTTCCCGAGGCAGAAGACCCCGAATTGTGTCCCGGTCAGGATGCGCAGCGTGATCGGCAGCTGTCGGGTGCTGTGCATGGCAATGTCTCAAAGCAGGGAAATGATGGCTCGGTCTATGGTTTCCTGGGAATTTCGTCCTTATCCGTCCCGAATGCCATCCGTCCATGCGGAAATCCTATGGCCTGCGGGCAGTTTCTATTGGCCGTCGCCGCAAGCGGCCGTTAGCCTCGTCTGCGGAGAGAACATGCGGCGCCGCCAGATGGAGGGGCCGCAGCCCGTGTTCCCGCGACGCGGAAGACGGGCGCCCAGAACAAGGGAGGAAGTCATGTTCCAACTCGCGGACGTTCCGAATTTGCGCCACCTGCGCATGGTGCAGGTCATCGGCAAGCTGGGCGGGGTGAGCTGCGCTTCGCGCGAGTTGAGCACCTCGCAGCCCGCGGTGACGCAGGCCGTCGCCAATATCGAGGCCGAGATCGGCGTGCCCATCTTCGAGCGTTGCGCGACCGGCACCTATCCCACGGCCATCGGCCGACAGTATCTGCTGCGCATCGATCGCTTCTTCGACACGCTGGACACGGCGCTGACACAGGTGCTCGGCCGGCCCGATGGCCCCACCGAACGCATCCCCCCGCGCATCGAGCGTATCATGACGGGAACCCAGCTTCGCGCGCTGATCGTGACCTGCGAACAGGGACGGGTGAGCGAGATCGCGAACTCGCTCGGCCTGTCGCCCGCCTCGCTGTTCCGCTCGGCCCGGACATTCGAGCGCTCGCTCGGCAAGCAGCTTTTCGACCGGACGGCGCAGGGGCCGATTCCGAACCGGACCGGAAACTACCTCGCCCGCGAATTCCGCCGCGCCGTGCGCGAACTGGAACTGGCAAGGGGCGAGGTGCTGCTGGCTGCGGGAACGGAAAGCCTGGAACTGGTGATCGGTTCGCTGCCGATGGCGGGCTCGCATGATCTGGCCGTGGCGACGCGGCGCTTCATGTCCGCCTATCCCTCGGCGAAGGTGCGCCTCGTCACCGGCGAGTATCACAAGCTTCTGAGCGACCTGTCGAACAGCCGGATCGACATGATCTTCGGGATGCTGCGCCGTCCCGAATGGGCCGATGATGTCAGCGAGGAGGTGCTTTTCACCGACAATTACTGTCTGGTGGCGCGGGTCGGGCATGCGCTGACGCAGCTTGACGACATCACCCCCGCCGATCTGGCCGGCTATGAATGGGTGGTCCCGCAGCGGGGCACGCCGCGCCGGATCCGGATCGAGCAGATTTTCGACGATGAGCCGGTGCGACCGCGCTTTCACCTCGAAACCTCGTCCCTGACCATGATCCGGTCCTTGCTGCTGAACTCGGACACGGTGACCCTGATGACCCGGTCGGAGTTGCAGAACGATGTCGAGCTGGGCGTGCTGAAGGTCCTGCCCTGCAAGTTCCTTGACAATGTGCTGCTGAAGGGAGTGACGACCCGCAGTGACTGGCTGCCGACGGTGGCGCACAACGTGTTTCTGGACTGCCTGCGCGAAGTGACGGGGAAGGCCAGTCATGCAGGAAGGCCGGACACCGAATTAGAGATCCGGCTGGCCTCCTGACGATGGCCAGCCGCAAGGCAAGGGCCCGGAGCTGATGCTCCAGGCCTTTTCTCACATCAGCGATTTCGCCTTTTCCAGCGTCGCATAGCTGCGCGACGGGCCGGCAAAGAGGATGTCGTAGCCCTCGGCGATGACCTCGGCCACATTGCCCGAGGTGACATGCGGATGCGCCACGCGCATTCCCGCGGCCTTGGCGGCGGCAAGGATGCCGCGCTTGGCCTCGGCGACGACCGGATGCTCGTATTGGCGGGGATAGCCGAGTTGCTGGCTCAGGTCGCCCTCGCCGATCATGATGGCGCCGATCCCCGGAACCGCGAGGATCTCGGCGAGGTTCTCGACCGCCTCGACGCTCTCGATCATCACGATCACCATGATCTCGCCTCCGGGGACCAGCGGCCAGACATCCGCGCGCGCGTAATATTCCGGCACGCTCAGTCCCCAGTAGCGCGCGGCCGTGTTGGGCGCGTCGCCGCGTAGCCCCTTCGGCTCATAGTTCAGTGCGTCCTTGGGCCGGGCATAGCGGCAGGCGGCGACGGCGTTGCGCGCCTGCTCGGCGGTGGCGATATGGGGAAACACCACGCCATAGACGCCCTGGTCCAGCACCTGCTTGGCCATCCATGTGTTCATCTCGGCCCCGTTCGCGGGAATGCGGACAAAGGGCGTCACATCGGGCCGCAGGCTGGCGCCGTCGATCATGCGCCGCCGGTTCAGCATGAATTGCAGCGCGTCGCGCAGTTCCGTGGGCGAATAGGGCGTGTGCTCCATCTCGAACAGCACGCCGTCGAGTTGCGACAGCCCCAACTGGATCGCTTCCTCGCGCTCGGCCCGGGCAAAGGCCATGGTCGGCTTGCGGCCCTCTTCCAGCGCCGCGATGATGCCATTCAGGCGTCCGATCTTGTCCATATCTCTCTCTCCTCAGAACGGCAGGAACATGTCTTCGGCCTCATAGAGCCGGGGGATCAGGCCTTGCTGATGGCCATAGCGGATCAGCGCCTCGATCGAGGCGCGGTTGGCCTCAAGCCCGTAGGGAACCGGATCGTCGCCGACGACCTGCATCAGCTTGCGGTCCTTCTCGGCCTGCTTGCCGGTCGCGGTGCCCGCGCGCAGCGCCTCGAGATAGGGGGCCTTGGCCTCTACGAAGGCATCATAGAGCGAACGGGCGAGGTCGGGATTTGCCTTCAGCACCTCCTCCTTGATCGCAAGCGTGCCGTGGATCGGATAGACGCCGTTCCGGGCATAGACCTCGCGGTCGAGCTGATTTGAATTTGGAAAAAGCTCGCGCAGGTTGTCGGGCAGGGCAGGGCCGCTTTCGTTCCAGCCCTCACCGGGCTTGCCGGCACGCCCGATCCCGGCATCGCCGGTGCAGGCCGCGTCCAGCCTGCCCTCGGCCATCATCGCGACCAGCGAGGAGCCTTCGGCGACATGGCGGACATTCGCGGGCAGCTTCAGCGCCGCGACATGCTCCTCGTCATCGACCCACCAGTTCACCTTGTCGATGTCGACGCCGTATTCGTTCTGCAGCAGACCGCGTTTCCAGACCCCGGTGGTCACGGAATAGGCGCGGACCCCGAAATTCTTGCCCTCCAGATCCTTCGGGCTTTCGATGCCGGCATCCGGGCGCACCACGAGGCCCTCGTGATGGAAACGGCGCACGAAGAAGACCGGCAGCGCGATGATCGGCACGCCATAGGCGCGGGCGATGATATAGGTCGTCGGCGCGATTTCGCAGGCATCGAAGGCAAGGTCGCGCACCATCCGGCGGAAGGCGGCGATATGGGGCTTCACCTCCTCGAACTCCAGCCTTGCGCCGGACACGGCGACCGCGCCGGATTTCAGCGCCTCGGTATAGGGATAGGTGCGCAAGGCCACCTTGAGGGTGGGCGTGGACATGCGGATTCCTCTCTGATCGGAAACTGTTTTCCCCGTCGCAAACGGGGCCGACCTTCTTCTAATCCCGCCTCGCTGAAGTCGCTTAATAGGAGATCGCGCCCCGCCCATAGGATTGCGGCCGCGCGCCCCGACCCGGCCGGTTTCATATATGCGCGGCACGAATTCCGATTGGCGCCGCGAACTCCGCAGCGGCTAGGCAATTGGCAAGGAACGAAGACGTTCCGCGAACTTCCCTTTCAAGAGGTGCTGCCGCCATGATCATCGACTGCCACGGTCATTTCACCACCGTCCCGGCAAGTTTCCGCGACTATCGCAATGCCCAGATCGCCGATTTCAAGGCCGGCAAGACCTCGGACTTCTCGCCCGCGCCGGTGGTTTCGGATGACGAATTGCGCGAGGGGCTGGAGAAGAACCAGATCCGGTTGCAGAAGGAACGCGGCATCGACATGGCGCTGTTCTCGCCCATTGCCGGGCTGATGGGGCACCATCACGGCAACGAGGCGATGAGCCAGCATTGGTCGCGGACCAGCAACGACCTGATCCACCGCGTCACCGAGCTTTACCCGGAGCGGTTCGTGCCGGTCTGCCAGCTTCCGCAAAGTCCGGGCGTCGATCCGCGCGGCTGCATCGAGGAACTGGAGCGCTGCGTCCTTGAGCTGGGCTTCGTCGGCTGCAACCTCAATCCCGATCCGACCGACGGCTACTGGACCGACCCGCCGATGACCGACAAATGGTGGTATCCGCTTTACGAAAAGCTGGTCGAGCTGGACGTGCCCGCCATGATCCACGTCTCGGGCTCGTGCAACCCGAACTTCCACGGCACCGGGGCGCATTACCTGAACGGCGACACTTCGGTCTTCATGCAGCTTCTGCTGTCGGACCTGTTCAAGGATTTCCCGACGCTGCGCATGGTGATCCCGCACGGCGGCGGCGCGGTTCCCTATCACTGGGGCCGCTATCGCGGGCTTGCCAATGATCTTGGCCGCCCGCCGCTGGCCGAGGCGCTGATGAACAACGTGTTCTTCGACACCTGCGTCTATCACCAGCCCGGCATCAACCTGCTGACCGAGGTGATCCCGGTCAAGAACGTCCTTTTCGGTTCCGAGATGGTGGGTGCGGTGCGTTCGATCGACCCGGAGACCGGTCACGCCTTCGACGACACCCGCCGCTATGTCGAGGCGCTGGAGCTTTCGTCCGGGGACCGGCAGGCGATCTTCGAGGGCAATGCGCGCCGCGTCTATCCGCGTCTCGACGCCCGGCTGAAGGCGATGGGAAAAGCGGCATGAAGGGATCGCGCACTGCCGCCCAGATCCTCGTCGACCAGCTTGTGCTGCAAGGCGTCGACCGCGTCTTCTGCGTGCCGGGCGAGAGTTTCCTCGCCGTTCTGGACGCGCTGCATGACAGCCCGGAAATCGAGCTGGTGACATGCCGCCACGAGGGCGGGGCTGCCATGATGGCCGAGGCTTACGGCAAGCTGACCGGCCGGCCCGGCATCCTCTTCTGCTCGCGCGGGCCGGGGGCGACCAATGCCTCCTCGGGGTTGCATGTCGCGTTTCAGGACAGCACGCCGATGATCATGTTCATCGGCCAGAACCCGCGCGACGTGATGACCCGCGAAGGGTTTCAGGAGGTCGATTATCGCTGCACCTTCGGGACGCAGGCCAAGGCGGTGCTGCAACTCGAGGACGCCGCGCGGACCGCTGAGCTCGTCACCCGCGCCTTCCAGCTTGCCCTGTCCGGCCGCCCCGGTCCGGTGGTCATTCCGCTGCCGGAGGATGTCCTGACCGAAACCGCCGCAGTCCCCGACGGCCGCCCGGCGATGCGGTTTGCCAATGCGCCCGCGCCCGATGTCGTGTCGCGCGTGCGGGAAATGCTCGGGGCGGCCCGCCGCCCGGTGGTGATGCTCGGCGGCTCCGGCTGGACGCCCGAGGCGGTCGCGGCGATCCGCCGCTTTGCCGAGGAAAGCGGACTGCCCGTCACCGCCTCGTTCCGGCGGCAGGACCTCCTCGACAATGAGAGCCCCAGCTATATCGGAGAGATCGGCCTCGGCCCCAACCCGAAGCTGGTCGAGACGGTGACAAGCGCGGACCTGATCCTTGTGATCGGGGCGCGGCTGGGCGAGATCGGCACCAATGGCTATACCATCATGGACATCCCCTGTCCGCGTCAGCGGCTGATCCATGTCTATCCCGGCGCGGACGAGATCGGCCATGTCTATCAGCCCGAACTGGGCATCGTCAGCGATCCGGCAAGCTTTGCGCTGGCCCTTGCCGCAGGCGGGCCGGTTCGCGGCGAATGGGGCGACTGGCTGAAGGCCGCGCGCGCGAGTTTCGAGGCATGGACCGCCCCCCGGACCAGTCCCGGCGCGATCCAGATGTGCGAGATCATGGCCTGGCTGGACGGAAACCTGCCCGAGGATACGATCTATACCAACGGCGCGGGCAACTTCACCGTCTGGCTGCATCGCTTCCACCGTTATCGCCGGTTCGGCACACAGGTCGCGCCGATCTGCGGCTCGATGGGCTATGGCATCCCGGCGGCGCTGGCGGCGAAATTCGCGCGCCCCGATGCCAAGGTGATCTGCATCGCGGGCGACGGCGATTTCCAGATGACCTGCACCGAACTGGCCACCGCCGCTGCGCATGGGCTGAAGATCCGCATCCTGATCCTGAACAATGGCATGCTGGGCACGATCCGCATGCATCAGGAGCGGCATTACCCCGCCCGTGTCTCTGGCACCGACCTGTCGCTGGGCAATCCCGATTTCACCGCGCTGGCGCAATCCTATGGCGCCCATGCCGAACGGGTCGAGCGCACGGCGGATTTCGCGGCGGCCTTCGCCCGTGCCGATGCCCATGACGGTCCCGCCATCCTCGAGATCATGATCGACCCCGAGGCTTTGACGCCCGCCGCCTCGCTCAGCCAGATCAGGCAGGCGGCGTTGCAGGCGGTTCCTGGCTAAGCCCGGAGGTCATATTGGAAATCAACCTGTGACCATCGGAATTGAGCTTGCCCTTATTCTCGGGAATGCCGGGCAGGCCTAACCTGAAAGGCATGAAGCCAATCGCAGACAGATCAACCCGGTCGGACATGCCTTCGACCGCGGGGATAGGCCCTGCGCCGCGCCAGAGGAGGAGGCGCCGCGCCGGGCCGCGGAAACCGGCGGAGGCATCTCCGCCCCACCTCATCGGCAATCCTTCAGGACAAAGCCAGACATGACCCAGAAGATCATCGACATTCACCCGCATATCATCTCGCCCGACACGAAGGCCTATCCCTACAACCCTCTGGGCGGGATCCGGTCGGACTGGTCGGCCGAGCGGCCCTTCACCTTCGAGCAATATGTCGAGGAGATGGAGGCGGCCGGGGTGTCACAGGCGGCGATGGTGCATTCCTCGACCACCTATGGCTATGACAATTCCTATGCCGCCGACAGCGTCTGCCGCGACCCCGAGCGTTTCGTCGGGGTCTATTCGGTCGACATCGCCGCCCCGGATGCGGTCGCGACGATCGAGAAATGGCGGCGGCGCGGCATGGCGGGGCTGCGCCTTTTCGGTGCCGGCTCGACCGTCCAGACCGACGGGCGCTGGATGATCGCCCCCGAGACCTATGCCGTCTGGGAGCATATGGCCGAGATCGACATGACCGTCGCCATCCAGACCACCTCGATCGGGCTGCCGGTGGTCGAGGAGATCCTCGAACGCTTCCCCGAGGTCAGCGTCATCCTTGACCATCTGGGCCGGCCGGACCTGACGGATGGCGCGCCCTATGCCAAGGCCGCGCCGCTCTGGAAGCTGGCGCGGTTCGAAAACCTGTTCCTCAAGGTCACGCCCCGGACCTTCGACCTGTCGGAGAAATCGCCCGCGACGCCCGAAAGCTTCTTTGCCAAGCTGGTCGCCGAATATGGCGCGGACCGGCTGGCCTGGGGGTCGAACTTCCCGGCCAATAACGGTTCGCTGAAGGAACTGGTCGCGCAGGGGCATCGCTGCTTCGCGGCACTGTCCGAGGCGGACCGGGCCGAAATCTGGGCCGGGACGGCGGAACGGCTTTATCCGCAGCTTGTGGCGGCAACCCTCGACAAGGCGGCCAACGCATGAGCCTGATGGAAAAGAACTTCCCCGTCGACGGCCCGGTGACGCTCTCGGCCAATATCACCCTTTACGAGCCGACGCGGGCGCTGATGGAGGGGCGGGTTCCCTCGGACATGATCAGCTTTGACTTCGCCGGGCTGAAGAACGCCCATGCCGGGTTCAAGGACATGCTGCGCAAGGGTCGCTACGACATCAGCGAGATGGCGACCGCGACCTTCCTGCAGGCGCATCAGTTCGGCAAGCCCTTCACCCTGCTGCCGATCGTGCTGCTGGGACGCTTCCAGCATCACTGCATCGGCTACAATACCGACGTGCATCCCGGCATGACCCCGGCCGACCTGCCGGGCAAGGTGGTCGGTGTGCGGTCCTATACCCAGACCACGGGCCTCTGGATTCGCGGCATCCTCCAGAACGAATACGGCGTCGATCCCGACAGCGTGAAATGGCTCTGCTTCGACCAGCCGCATCTGGAGGAATATACCGATCCGCCCTCGGTCATCTGGGGCGATCCGGCAAAGGATCCGGTGAACATGCTGCTTGACGGCGAGGTCGATGCCGCGATCCTTGGCATGAACATGCCCAAGGATCCGCGCGTGCGCACGCTGATCGAAAACCCCCATGACGCCGCGCTTGAATGGTATGCGCGCGAGGGTTTCGTGCCGCCGAACCACTATGTCATCGTGCCGAACGCGCTGTGCGAGCAGAGGCCGGACGTGGTGCGCGAGGTCTGGCGGATGCTGGTCGAGAGCCGCAATGCCGCCACCCCGCCGGGCGAGATCGATCCCTGGCCCGTCGGCATCGAGGCCAACCGGCGGGCGCTGGAGGCCGCGATCCGATACGCGACCCAACAGCACATGCTGACCGAACGGGTCGAGGTCGATGACCTGTTCCACCCGCTTGTGCGCGAGCTTGCGCCCTGATCCCTTGCTTCGGCCCGCGTCCTCGGTGATGCGGGCCGATCGATTGTTTTGACGGGCGCCATGCGATGATCAGGGTAAAGGGACTGCCACTTGGGATTCGGGCCGACATGCCCGGCAAGACGCCGCTGCTGCTGATGCACGGCCTGCTGTCCAGCCGCCATGGCTGGCAACTGAACATCGAAGCATTGCGCGATCATTTCCGGCTGGTCTTCGCCGAACTGCCCGGCCATGGCGAGGCGGCGGGCTGCACCGAGCCTGCGCGCCTGCATCCCGACGCGCTGGTCGCCGCGCTGGAGGAGGCGCGGCAGCGGTTGCAGATCGCGCGCTGGCACCTCTGCGGGCTCAGTTTCGGCGCGGGGCTGACCCTGCGCTATGCGCTGCGCCATCCCGGTGCCGTGCTGTCGCAGATCTGGACCAATGGCAATCGCGCGCTGACGGATCCACCCGATGCGGCGCTGCTGGCCGCCGACGAGGCGCGCTGCCAGCGCCTTGCGGCGCAGGGCGTCGACGCCCTGCGGCAGGAGAGCTTTCACCCGCGCCACGGCCGACGCTTTCCGCCGGAACTGCGCGACCGCCTTTCGGCCGATGCGGATGGGGTGGACATCCCCAGCGTCATCGCGCTGACCCGCCATTGCTTGCCCGATCTTTCGGTGCGCGCGCAATTCGGCCGAACCGCGGTGCCGACGCTGCTGGTCAACGGCAGGCTCGAAAGCCGCTTTCAGCCGGTGCGCGATCTGGCGACCCGGCTCTTGCCGACCTGCGAGGTGGCGGATCTGCGCGGCGGTCACGCCATCAATATCGAACAGCCCGAGGCCTTCAACGAAGCTGCGCTGACGTTCTTGCGGCGACATGACCTTGCCGACGCCCCGTTGGGCTGAGGCAGGAAAATCCAGAGGAGGAAAACATGCAATCGAAATCCAGAATGACCCGCCGAAGCCTGCTTGCGACAGGCGGCGCCCTTGGCGCGGCCATGGCGCTCGGCCCCGGCCGCCTGCGCGCACAGGAGCTGCAGAAGGTCACCATCGGCATGCCGGGCGGCAATGTCGCGATGACGCAGATCGAGCTGATGAAGCGCAAGGGCTACCTGAAGGAGCTGGGGCTTGAGCCCGATTTCGTCGTCGTGACCGACGGAACCAAGCTTGTCAGCGCGATCATGTCCGGTGACGTGGACCTGTGCCCCGGCGCGGGCTTCGGGCAGGTCCTGACCGCGATCGAGAAGGGGGCCAGCCTCAAGGTCATCGGCGGATGCTGCGTGCTGATCCCGCAGGCGCTGTTCTCGGCCAACGAGGAGGTCAAGACGCTGAAGGATCTTGAGGGGCGCACGATCGGCACCGGCGCGCCGGGCGCGCTTCTGCACAACATGACCGTCGCGATGCTGCGCAAGAACGGCGTTGACTGGAACAAGGTGCGCTTCGTCAATGTCGGCTCCAGCGCGCAGGTCTTTCGCGCGGTGGCGGCGGGGACGGTGGATGCGGGGCCGAGCCTTGTTGATGTCTATGACCAGCAGGAGAAATACGGCGTCCATGTCGTCGCCGACTATTGGACCGAAATCCCGCAATATCCCTATCAGGCCGCCTTCACCGCGACCCGCACGATCGAATCCGACCGCGAGAAGCTGGTCAAGACGCTTGCGGCCTTTGGCCGGCTCTATGACTTCCTGCAAAGCGACGGCTCCGAGGCGGAATTCGTCGATGCCTGGGCCTCGGCCTCGGGCGGCGGCGAGGCCGAGGCGAAGACGCAATGGAACTTCCTCAACAAGGCCAAGCCTTTCGACCTGATGCTGAAGCAGGACAGCATCGACTATCTTCAGGCGCTGAACCTCGAACTGGGGATCCAGCAGAAGCAGGTTCCGCTGGATGTGCTGACCGATTTCACCCTGGCGACCGAGGCCAAGGCGCTGATCGGCTGACACCCGGCAGGACCGCAAACGAAAACGGCCGCGCAATCTGCGCGGCCGTTTGGTTTTGGTCCGACAGGTTCAGTCCGAGCGGGCCTTTTTCCAGGGCGCGATCCGGTCCTCGACATAGCGCACGCCGATGGTCAGCAAGATCCCCAGCAGCATCAGCACGATGATCGGGACGAACATGCGCGCCGTGTCATACTGGTTGCCATATTTGACGATCATCGCGCCAAGGCCGGTGATCGCGGTGAAGAACTCGGCCACGACCATGCCGATCAGCGCCCGCCCGATCCCGAGGCGCAGCCCGGTCATCATGTAGGGCAGGGCCGAGGGCAGGATGATCTTGGTGAAGATCTGCCGCTCGTTCGCGCAGAAGGAATTGGCAAGCTCGATCAGCGAGGAGGGCACGTTGCGGACCCCGGCGGCGGTATTGATCAGGACCGGGAACAGCGAGATCTGGAAGACGATGAAGAGCTTCGCCTCGAAACCCAGCCCGAACCACAAAGTCACCAGCGGCACGATCGCGACGAGGGGGGTCGCATAAAGTGCGTTCACGATCCAGTCGGTTGCTGCCTCGACCGAGCGGTAGCGCCCGATCAGCAGCCCGACGACAATGCCGAAGATCGACGCGACCACGAAGCCGATCAGCAGCGTGACCATCGACTCCATCAGCGCGCGCTGCAACTCGCCTGTCTGCATCAGGCCGATGGCAGCGCGCAGGATGGCGCTGGGATAGGACATGAAAAGCGGATTGACCTGCCGCCCGCCATATTCCCAAGCCAGCATCACGAAGGCGATGGAGGCGAGCCGGATATACCAGAGCCGGTAGGATTTCGGCGCGGGGCCGAGTTCCTCGATCTCTACCGCGGGCGGGGTGTCGGGGGCGGGCGCCATCGCGGTGGTGGCGGCCATGTCGTTGCTGGTCACGGAAGTTCCTTTCACGGTCAGACCGCCGCGGCGAGCGGGGCGTCTTCGGCCTTGTTGCGGATCAGGTCCCACATCTGGGCGCGGATGCGCTGGAACTCGGGGTTGCCGCGCAGTTCCGGCAGGTCGGGACGATTGGCGCCGAACGGGATCTCGATGATGGTCTTGACCCGGCCCGGCTTCGCGCCCAGCACCACGACGCGGTTGCTGAGATAGATCGCCTCGTCTAGGTCATGGGTGACGAAAAGGATGGTCTTGTTCGCCTCGGCCTGAATGCGCAGCAGTTCCTTTTGCAGCACCTCGCGCGTCTGGGCGTCAAGCGCGCTGAACGGCTCGTCCATCAGCAGGATCGAGGGGTCGATCGCCATGGCGCGGGCCAGATTGACCCGCTGCTGCATGCCGCCCGACAGCTCATGCGGATAAAGCTCCTGCGCATGGGTCAGCCCCACCAGAGCAAGCAGATTTTGCGCGGTCTCCCTGCGGACCGAGCGGGGCGTCCCGGCCATCTCCAGCCCGAATTCGACATTCTGGCGTGCCGTGCGCCAGGGCAGCATGGTCGATTGCTGGAAGACGAAGCCGCGGTCGCGTCCCGGCGCGGTGACGTCCTTGCCGTCCACCCGGATATCACCCGCATCGCGGCGGATGAGGCCCTGGACGATCCGCAGAAGCGTGGTCTTGCCGCAGCCGCTCTCGCCGATCAGCGACACGATCTCGTTCTCGAACACGTTGAAGTTGATGCCGCCGAGGACGCGCAGGAATGCCTCGCCCTCGCCATTCTCGCCACGGATGCGGAACGTCTTCTGGACATTCCGCACCTCCAGCTTGATTTTCCTCGCCTGCATGGCTCCTCCCAAATGCTGTGTTTCCCACCGGTCAGGCGGGATATGCGCAAAGCGCGGGTCCGCCGCCGCGTTGTGCCGCGCCGCCGCCGGACCCGGCAATTCCTGATCATTAGTCGCCGCTGCGGGCTTTCGTCGCAAATCAGAAAGCCGTCGCAGGCCATAGGCTTTCGGCACTGACCGCCGGTGCGGTGCCGACAAGAAGAGGCGCGCGTCCCGCAAGGAGAAGCGCGCGCCACCAGTCCGCAGGGAAAGGGTCAGATCAGCTTGTAGGGCGTCGTGCTGAGCAGCTCCAACCCGGTTTCGGTGACGAGGATGTTGTTCTCGAAGCGGAAGGAATAGCTGTCGGTCCGCACCGAGGGCTGGAAGGACAGCACCATCCCCGGCTCGATGATGGTTTCGCGATGGGTCGGGTGCGGGAAGTCGTGGAAGGGGCCAAGGCCGACCCCGTGGATCGCGAATTGCTGGCAGGGGAACTTCGCCTTGTTGGCGGGATAGCCAAGGTCGATCATGAAGGCGCGGATATGGTCGAAGATCTCGGCAAAGGACATGCCGGGCTTGAGGTAGGACATGAACTCGTCATGCGTCCGGTAGCAGTCCTGCGCGACCTTCACATATTCCTCGGCGGGCGTGCCGACGCACCATGTCCGCGCAATGTCGAAGCCGTAGCCGAGATAGAGCGCGCCAAGGTCGATGGTCACAAGCTCGCCGTCTTCGATCTTCTTCCATTCCGAGGCGAAGGCGCGGTAATTCGCGGTCCTGATGCCCGCCTGGCACATCGTCTCGACCTCGCGGATGGCGCCGAGGCGCTTCATCTCGATTTCCATGGCGAATTGCACGTCCATCTCGGACACGCCGGGCCGGGCGGTCTCGATCGCGACCTGGATCGCGGATTCGCCGATCGTCACCGCCTTGCGGATCAACTCGATCTCGGCCGGTTCCTTGACCGAACGCGCGATGAAAAGCAGGTCGCCCGCCGGCACCAGCGTCGCGTCGGGCAGGGCGGCCGACAGGCTCTTGAAGGTTTTCGAGGTGCAGGTCGTCTCCTCATAGCCGATGCGGCCCGAGGAAAGCCCGCGCTCGGCCAGCACCTTGGCGACGCCGTCGGCGGGGCTGGAGGCGTAGCCGGTATCGTTGACCCGCACGTCCGTGATCCACGACCCCTCGCGGATCGCGTTCATGGTGATGAAGGCGGCCATGAAGACCGGGTCGCTGTCCTTGAACAGCAGAAGCGGCGCCTCGGTGATATGGGTGTGGGACAGCGGATACCAGGGCATGTGCTGATAATGCCCGCCGTAATAATACTGGTTCGTCCAGTTATGGACGATGAAGGCGTCGAGCTGCTTTTCCTCCATCACCTTGCGCAGCTTCTCGAGCCGCTTTGCGTAGTCGAAGCTGGTTCCGAAGATGTTCACGCCTCTGACCCTCTCGCCAACGGCGCCCTGACCAATGCTGATATCGTCCATTTGCTTATCCTTCTCCCTGGCCGCAGGCGCGGCCCCATGCTGTCGGCCGGGGCCGAGGCCGCCGACGGACTGATCCGGGGCCAACGCTAGGGGAAGGTCGCGCGCGGATTAAGCCGGCAAATGAGCATGAGATATGTGACGAATATTCCGAAATAATCCACTCGTTTCGTCGTATTTGTGAAGCAACGAGGGCGTTTCACAAACTATGGAGGAAATCCGATGGCGGAGAATGTCAGGCTGGACATTTGTATCGGAGACTATCCCCACACGCGGAAAATTCTGAGTGGCGAGATCGGTATCAAGGGGGTCGAGCCGAATTTCATCACCGTGAAGCCCCAGATCGGGGCCTATCGGCGCATGGTGCGCGATGTCGAGTTCGACGTCTGCGAGATCGCGCCCACGACCTATATCGTCGCGCGCGGCTATGGCGCGCCCTTCGTGGGCTTGCCGATCTTCCTGATGCGGCAGTTCAACCACGGCACGCTGCTGGTTCGGCCCGATGCCGGGATCACCGGACCCAAGGATCTGGAGGGGCACAAGGTCGGCGTGCGGGCCTATTCCGTCACCACCGGGGTCTGGCTGCGCTCGGCGCTGGTCGAGGACTATGGGCTGGACAGCAGCAAGGTCACATGGGTCGTCGATGACGAGGAGCATGTGACAGAACTGAAGCTGCCCGCGAATGTCATCCATACCCCCGAGGGCAAGACACTGAACGGGATGATGGCCTCGGGTGAGTTGGTAGCGGGATTTGCCGGAAATGCCGGCGTCGGGCGCGTCGGGTCGCCCACCGGCGGCTGGCAGGAGGTCGCGACCGATTACCCGAAGCTCTTTCCCGATACGCAGGCGGTCGAGGCGGACTATTTCCGCCGCACCGGCATCTATCCGATGCATGGCATGATCGTCGTCAAGGACGAGGTGCTGGCGCGCCATCCCTGGATCGCGCAGTCGCTGAACGACGCGTTCACCCGCGCCAAGGCCGAGTGGTTGCAGGACTATCGCTCGGGCGCCGCCGATACCGCTTTCGAACAGAAATACCGCAAGCTGTCCCGCATCGTCGGGGATGATCCGCTGCCCTATGGCATCGCCGCCAACATCCGCAGCATCGAGGCCCTCGAAAGGGCGGCCCATGATCAGAAGCTCTCGCCGCGTCGCATGACGGTGGCGGAGCTTTTCGCCGATCCGGAAGCCTGACACCGCGCATCGAGGAGGAGAAACCATGTCCACGCTTCGGGTCGATACCCACCCCCACCTGATCTCGCCCGACATCCGGCGCTATCCGCCCGCGCCGCTTGGCGGAAAGCGGTCGGAATGGTCGGCTGATGCGCATTCCAACACGGTCGAGGAACTGATCACCGCCATGGACGCCGCCGGCGTCGCGAAAGCCGCGGTGGTCCATTCCTCGACCACCTATGGCTATGACAACAGTCTGGTGCTGGATTCCGTGGCCGCCTGGCCCGACCGGCTGACGGCGGTTTGCTCGATCGACCTGCTCGCGCCCCACGCGCTTGACGTGCTGAAGGACATCCTCAATCGCGGCTGCTCGGGCATCCGGCTTTTCACCACCGGCACGACGATGCCCGGTCAGGCAAGCTGGCTGAACGACCCGCGGACCTATCCGGTCTGGGATCACGCGCAGGCGATCGGCCTGCCGATCTGCGTTCAGGCCAATCCCGCCGGGATGGCGATGCTGGGCGAGATGATGGACCGCTTTCCCGGCGTGACCATCGTGCTGGACCATGTCGGGCGGGCGGATGTTTCGGACGGCCCGCCCTTTGCCGAGGCCACCCCGATCTTCGACATGGCCGGGAAATACCCGAACCTGATCGCAAAATTCAGCCCCGCCGTTCTGGAGCGCGCCCGCAAGGGCAAGTCCACGTCCGAAACCTTCGTGCCGCGCATGGTCGAGGCTTTCGGCACCGACCGCATCGTCTGGGGGTCGAATTTTCCCGCCTCGCACGGGACGCTGGCCGAGATCGCCGATGAATGCGAGGCGGCCTTCGCCTTCCTGCCGTCCCGCGACATCAACCGGATCATGGGCGGGAACGCCCTGCGCATTTATCCCAATCTCGCAATCTGAAGGGAAAGCGGAACATGGCAACCTTCAAGACGGTTCTTGGCCCCCATGCGGCCGTCGCCGCGATCAAGTCGGGCGAATTGCGACTGAAATCCGACGAGTTGGAATTCACCGATTTCAAGGAGACGCATCACGCCTTCAAGCCGATGGTCGATCGTCAGGCTTTTGACATCTGCGAAATGGCGATCACCACGCTCATTCTCGCCAAGTCCTATGGACGCCCGCTGCACCTGCTGCCCGCGGTGATGATCGGGCGACTGCAGCAGCCCGTGGCATCGGTCAATTCCCGGTTGAACATGGCGAGTCCGGGCGATCTGCGCGGCAAGCGGATCGGCGTGCGGTCCTTTGCCCAGACCACGGTGACCTGGCAGCGCGGAATCCTGAAATGCGACTATGATGCGGATTTCGACGGCGTCGAATGGATCAAGTTCGAGGATGGCCATGTCCCCGAAGCGCCGGACCCCGCGACGCAGGCGCCCGAGGGCCGGAAGATGGCCGAGATGCTGAAGGCCGGCGACATCGACGTGGCGCTTGGCCTGAAGGCCGATGGCGACGGCACCGTGCCCCTGTTCTCCGACGATCCCGAGGGGCAGGCATGGCACAAGCGGCACGGCTGCTTTGCCATCAACCATGTGATCGCCGTCCCTGAAACGATGGTCCGCGACCATCTGGACGCGATTGCCGAGTTCTATGCACTGCTGAGGGCAAACAAGAGCCTTGCGGAGCCGGAGCCTTTGGCCGACGACCCGCGCCCGATGGGGTTCGAGGCCAACCGCGCCTCGCTGGAACTGTTGATCCGCTACATGAACGAGCTGGACATGCTGCGCGTCAGGATGACGCCCGACGATCTGATCGATCCGAGGATCCGCGAGGTGATCGGGGAATAACCCCCGCCTCCGACCGCTACCGTCACTGCTTCGGATCCGGGCCTGCCGCAAGGGCGAAGCTCGGATCCTTTCGCGCGTGGGTTTCCGCATTTCTGCACGTATTTCGGAATATTTTTCATAAATGTAATGCTCTATTCCCTCCTTAATCGCTGGGATTCCTTTGATAATCTGCGCTGGAGGAGGAGAAAGAACGCTGTCCCCGCGCCACGCGCCGGAAGAGGGACGGCACCGTTTCCGAGAGATGCCTGATGCAGGTCTGGATGTCGGCCTGCGTCCCATGCCTTTCCCGACCGGAGTCGCGGAAGGGTGCTTATTCATTCTGGATCAACCCGCCGCGCCTCCATGCCGCCGTATTCGCTCGGCCGCATGCGTCCTCGGGTGTCCGCTTCCGGCGTCACCACAATCAGGAGGTCATGAATTGACGATCCAAGAGCGTTTGCAACCGCAATATTCCATGGTCACGGGCGGCATCGACGTGATGGTTCCGATGCGCGACGGCACCCGCCTCGCCATCGACATCTATCGCCCCGATGCGGACGGAAAATTCCCGGCGCTTCTCAGCCTCGGCACGCATAACAAGGCCATGCAAAGCCCGCGGATCTGGGAATCCTGCCGCAACCAGCCCGGCGATTCCGCGATTGCCCCGCCCGGCGCCCGGGCGGGCGACTCGCGGTTCTGGGCCAGCCGGGGATATGTCCATGTCATCGGCAATATCCGCGGGGTCGGCAATTCCGACGATGGCGACCCGGCGCGCGACGGCAAGATGGATGCCTATGATCTTGTCGAATGGATGGCTGCCCAGCCCTGGTGCGACGGCAATGTCGGCATGACCGGCATGTCGTCCTATGGCCGCCAGCAGATGCTGGCCGCGAAGAACCCGTCGCCGCATCTGAAGGCGATCTTTCCCTACAGCCCCGGACACATGCTCAAGAACCAAGTCTATCCGGGCGGGGTCCTGCATTGCGAGCATTACCAGTCGATCGTGTCCCATGTCACCGGCAAGGCCTATAAGGAGACCGAGCTGACCGCGGAGGAAGAGGAACTCTGGGAAGAGGCGATGGCCGATCCTGATTTCCAGATGTATGCCCATATCTACAACATCATCGAGCGCAAGGGCCAGCACAACAAGCGCTTCTATAGCGCGATGGTGAATCGTTACGAATCCGAGGATTACGCCAGGAAGCTGGACGAACTGAAGGACATCAAGGTGCCGATGTATACCGGCACCGGCTGGTATGGCTACACCTACAAGACCCACCTTCAGGGCATGTTCAACTATTGGCGCTATATCACCGACAACCCGAACATGAAGATGGTGATGACCCCGCTGGCCCGCGACCGGCGCCCGTGGATCGGCATGAACGAGGAGCTGCTGCGCTGGTTCGATTACTGGCTGAAGGGCATCGACACCGGGATCATGGACGAGCCGCCGATCAAGCTTTTCGTCAATGGCGCGAACAAGTATCGCTATGCCGACCAATGGCCCCTGAAAGAGACGAAGTGGACCAAGCTCTATCTGGACAGCTGGGAGAAGCTGCGCTGGAACGAGTTCGTCCCCGGCAGCAATGACGGGATCGAGCAGCCCGACGCCTTCCTGCAGATGCCGCTGAACCTGACCAGCAAGGTGCAGAAACTGCGCTATGTCAGCGATCCGCTGCCCGAGGATATCGAGGTCACGGGTCCGATCTCGTTCCATTTCTGGGCCGAGATCGATCAGGACGACACGAACTGGATCATCTCGATCAAGGATCTTGGGCCCGATATCGCGGTCGAGCGCACCAAGAAGACCCATCCCGACTGGCCGAACCTGTTCGAGCAGGAGATCACCCGCGGCTGGCTCAAGGCCTCTCATCGCTATGTCGATGAGGAGCGGTCCCGCACCGGCCAGCCCTTCCATCCCCTGACCCGCAGCAAGCACCAGAAGGTGACGCCCGGCGAGGTGCTGAAATATGATGTCGAGATCATGCCGACCTCGACCCTGTTTCGGAAGGATCACCGGATCGTGGTTGAGATCTCGTCCATGGACGTGCCTTCGGGCGGGAACGGCATCAGCGCCAACCAGAGCCAGCCCTACCATGTCTGCTCCAGCAAGACGACCGTTCACAAGGTCTATCGCGGGCAGACCTACCCCTCGCATCTGCTGCTGCCGGTGATCCCCGATCCGATCAGCTAGAGCGGCCGGTGGCATGCGGCGGCCATGCCCGTCGCGTGCCCTGCCGAGACGACCTTGGGCGCCGGTCTGACCGGAGCCGTCCCGATATGCATTGCTGGGAGGAGCGCGCATATGGAAAGGATCTTGCAGAAGACGAACGGGCAGGGCAGCGGCATGGGGAAAAGGACATTCCTCAGGCTTTCCGCCGCAAGTCTGGGCCTTGCCGCCGCGGCGGATATCACCGGCGGCGCGTTGCTGGCGGCCGAGCCGGAGGGGGAGGGCCTCGTCATCGCGCTCAGGCGGCTTGGCTTCCTGGTTCCCAATCCGCTGCGGGAAAGCGGCGGCTCGATGGAATATCTTCCGCTGATCTATGACCGGCTGGTCGCGCCAGATCCCGACGGCAACCTGTCGAAGGAGAGGGGGATCGCCGAGGATTGGGACATGTCGCCCGACGGCAAGACCTGGACCTTCCACATCAGGCGCGGCGTCACGTTCCACGATGGTAGCGACGTCACCGCCGAGGATGCGAAATTCAGCATGGAGGCGGCGATCGGGCCCAATTCCCGCTCGTCCCGGGCGGCCGAGATGCAGGAATTGCTGGCCGGGATCGAGGTCGTCGATCCCTATACGCTGGTCGTGCGCTGTAACCGGCCTTTCCTCGATCTGGCCGCGTTCTATTCAAACCGGTCGGGCATCATCCTGCCGAAGGCCTATTACGAGACGGTCGGCGACGATGCCTTCACCGACCGTCCGATCGGCAGCGGTCCCTATCGCTTTTCATCCGTCGTGGTCGGATCGGAAATCCGGCTGGATGCGACCGACCATCATTGGCGTGACGGCAAGCCGCGCTTCGGGCGGCTGAAGCTGCTGATGATCCCGGAGGAGGCGACCTCGATCGCGATGCTGACGACCGGGGCGGCCGACATCACCACCGTCGGGCGTGACAAGGTCGCCCAGATCGAGGGGGCGGGGCTGAAGACGATCCGCAAGACCAATGCCGCGATCATGAATTTCCGGCCGAACATGCAATGGACCTCGCCCGCATTCTCCGACATCCGCTTTCGGAAGGCGCTGAACCTCGCGATCGACAAGGCGGCGATCATGGCGACCGTGTTCGACGGTCAGGCGACGCCCACGACGACCTGGCCGGGCAGCGTCATCAGGGTCGCGGGACCCATCCCCGAGCTTGCCCCCTATGGCTACGACCCGGCCGAGGCGCAACGGTTGATCCGCGAGGCGGGCTTCGAGGGCTACGAGTTCCGCGTCCCGAACTATCAGCGCCCGCTGGCGCCCGAATTCCCGGTGCTGGTCGAGGCGGTCGTCGGCTATTGGCAGGCGGTGGGCCTCAGCCCGGTCATCTACAATACCGACTTCACCTCGTTCCAGGCGGATTGGCGCGCGGGCAAGGTCGAGGGGAACGTGATGGGAACCGACGGTGTCACCGACCCCAGCGCCTACGACATTCTCGACGCGATGAAGCTTTACCTGCATTCCTCGTCGGGGAGGACCATCATCCGGGATGCCGAGCTTGACGCCATGCTGGACGAGGCATCCGTGAGCCTCGATCAGGCCCGGATCAACGAATTGCTCGAGCAGGTCTACCAGCGGATCTACGACCAGTATTACTTCGTGCCGATCTGCGAAATCAGCGAGATCATCGCCACCACGCCCCGGACGCCGGATTGGTCTCCGGGCCAGTTGAGCGAGGAGCACATGTTCTATGACTTGATCCGGCAGGGATAGGGGTCTTGCGAAAGCTCACGGAAACGAGAGCGGATTGAGGACAAAAAATCAATAGTAATCGGGTGAAACCTTATGTTGAGCGACATGATTTTTGCCCCAAGACTGGGCCTTGCCGACCGCCGGAAGGGAAGAGGGACCGACGGGCAAGGACATGTGGTTGGAGGAGGAAAGTCTGCCATGAATCTGAAATCTCTGCTCGGTATGACTGCAATGGCGGTCTTTGCAGCCACGGCCCTGCCGGGGGAAACGCTTGCCCAGCAAGCCGCCCCGGAAGGCGAGATCATCACCCTCGGCGCCGGCTTCGGAAGCGAGATCCCGGTCCCGCGTCTGGCTCTCGGGCAGGCCAATGACTACACGCAGCTGCTCTATGACGCGCTGATCGGGGTCGCGCCCGATGGCAGCTTCGATCCCGCCCGGGGGCTGGCCGAGAAATGGGAAATGACGGATGAGCTGACCTGGACGTTTCACATTCGTCAGGGGGTCAAGTTCCATAACGGCGACGACCTGACCGCGAAGGATGTCGCCTTCAGCATCTGGCAGACGGCCGAGCCGGATTCGCGCAGCGGCTACGCCGACTATATCCGCGAGACGATCAAGAGCATCGATACCCCCGACGATTACACGGTGGTCGTGCATCTGAACAAACCCTCGATCTATCTCGACCGCTATTTCACCGGCTCGCTCGCCATGGTGATCCCCAAGGACTATTACGAGAAGGTCGGGCCGGACGAGTTCGCCAAGCATCCCGTCGGCAGCGGTCCCTATAAATGGCACTCGCAAAGCGCGGGATCCTTCATCAAGCTGGAGGCCCTGCCGAGCCATTGGCAGGTCGGCGTCCCGCGCTTCCAATACATGACCTTCCAGATCGTCCCCGAGGAAGCCACCCGCGTCGCCAAGCTGGAAACCGGCGAAGGCGACATCACCGAGATCAGCCGCTTTCGCGTCAAGGATCTGCAGGGAGAGGGCTTCAAGGTGCTGACCAAGCCCGGCGACACGCTGCTGAACATCCGCGGAGAGATGCAATGGACCAGCCCGGCCCTGAAGGACAAGCGGTTCCGTCAGGCGCTGGATCTGGCGATCGACAAGCAGGCCATCCTTGACGGCATCTTCGGCGGCATGGGTCGCCTCGCCGTCAGCTATCCGGGCAGCATCGTCGACACCTGCGCGCAGATCCCCGCGCTGGAGCCGCGCGGCTACGATCCCGAGGAGGCGGCGCGCCTGATCCAGGAGGCCGGGCTGTCGGGCTATACCTTCACCGTTCCGAACATGAACCGCGCGGGCGTCCCCGAGCTTGCGCAGGTGGTCGAGGTGGTCGTGGGCTATTGGCAGGCCATCGGCCTCAATCCGGTCATCCGCAACACCACCTATGAGGCCTATCGCTCGCAGAAGCGGAATGGCGATGTCGGGAACCATGTGGTCGTCATGGACAACAGCGCCGCGGAATCCTGCAAGAGCATCCTGCACGAATTGGCCGCGCGCTTCGATTCCGACTATGACTCCGGGGCCAATATCAAGGCCGAGGATTATCCCGAACTGGCCGCGATGTTCCGCGAGGCGCTGGAAACCACCGACGACAAGGTCGTCCAGGCGCGGGTCTCGGATATCTACCAGAACATCTATGACAACTGGTTCAGCACCGTCATCGCGGAACTGGATCTTGCGGTCGCCACCAGCGCGAAGGTGCCGCAATGGGATCTCGGCCGGGCCAAGACCGGCAACAACTATCGCGGGCTGGTGACCCGCCCCTGATTTCCCGGCTGATCGCCGGAACACAAAACCAGTCTGGAGACTGAATATGGAAGAAAAAATCCACTTCTACAGCGATTGCCTGAAGATCGTCGGCACATTCCGCGCGCCCGACAGTCGCAAGGAGGGCGAGCGCCTGCCCTGCATCATCGGCATCCATGGCGGGTCGGGCACCAGCACGGCCAATGCGCTGAAGATCATCGGCGGCGAGCTGAGCGAGGCGGGCTACTGCTTCCTGACCTTTCACCACCGCGGCTTCGGCGAGAGCGAGGGGATACGCGGCCGCAGCATCTGGCAGAACCGCTTCCGCGACATCGAGGATGCGATCACCTATGCCCAGCAGCGCCCCGAGGTCGATCCCGAGCGTATCGGCCTGATCGGGCTTTCCATCGGCGGCGCCTATGCCGTCTACACCGCAGGCGTGGACGAGCGCGTGAAATGCGCGGTCGAGGTCGGCGGCATGGGCGATGGCGAGCGGCGCTTCAGGCTTCGCATGCCCTATTACGAATTCCTCGAACTTCAGGACCAGATCAAGGAGGACCGCATTCGCCGCGTCCTGACCGGGGAATCCAAGCGCCGGGCCTATCGCGGCAACGAATATCTCGGCCCGGAGCACGAGGAGTTGCGCAAGAAGTCCAAGGACAAGGAGACCTACAACAAGGAAGGCTACCCGCTCGAGAACACCGACAACCTGATGTCGTTCAGGCCGGAATCGGTGGTGCACCAGATCTCGCCCCGCGCCATCCTGTTCGTGAATGCCGAGCGCGATGCCATCGTCCCGGTGGACGAGGCGCGCAGCATGTATGCCAAGGCGGGCGAGCCGAAGAAGCTGATGGTCATTCCCGGGTCGGGTCATGGCGAGGTCTATCCGGCGAACAATCCCGAAGTCTTTGCCAGCATCATGCAGGAAAGCCTCGACTGGTATGCCCGCCACCTCTGACGGGTGAGGCCCATGCGCGGCGCATCCCGCCGCGCGGCATGACCTGGAGGGAGGAGTCAGGAGAATGCACCGTTTCATCATCCGGCGGGTTTTTCAGGCGCTGATCGCGCTGTTCCTGCTGTCGATCGCCATCTTCTTTACCAGCCGGCTGACCGGAAGCCCCTGCGACGTGATGCTGCCGCCCGAGGCGCGCGAGGCGGATTTCGCCCTTTGCGAGCAAAGCCTGAAGCTCGACAGCCCGATCTGGATGCAATACCTCGCCTGGCTGGGCGGCGTGCTTCAGGGCGATTTCGGCCGGGCTTTCGTCACCGGGCAGCCGGTGATGGACCTGATCGCCGAACGCCTGCCGAATTCCGCGAAACTGGGCGTCGTCTCGGTGATCTTCACCACGCTCATCATGATCCCGATCGGGATCCTTGGCGCGGTGATCAAGGGAACGCGTTTCGACGTGGTGCTGCGCACCGTCACCGCGGTCGGGCAGGCCTTGCCGACCTTCTGGCTCGGGATCCTGCTGATGTGGTTCTTCGCGGTCCACCTCCGATGGCTGCCGGTTTCGGGCATGGGAAGCTGGCAGAACTATGTCCTGCCGGTGGGCGCGATGGCGTGGACCACCATCGCCGCGCAGTCCCGGATGCTGCGGTCCAGCATGCTGGAGGTGATGGACAGCGAGTTCGTCAAGCTGGCCCGGGTGAAGGGCGCCTCGGAATCCTCGGTCATCTTCAAGCACGCCTTCCGCAATGCACTGATCCCGGTCACGACGATGGTGGGGATGCATTTCGGAAACATCATCACCGGTGCCATGATCGCCGAGGTGGTCTTCGCATGGCCCGGCATCGGGCGGCTGCTCTACGAGGGCATCAGCACGCGAGACTTCCCGCTGGTGCAGGCCTGCGTGCTGGTGGTCAGCGCGATCACCATCACCTTTAACCTGCTGGTCGATATCCTCTACGCCTACATCGATCCCCGTATCCGCTACGACTAGGCCACGCTGCCTCGCAGCCCGCGCATGCGAATGCGCAAGGAGACCCAGAATGTCACAATCCGTCGACGACCGTTCCATCCCCTACCGGCCACCGGGCCGGGGCAGGCGGACCTTTGCCCTGCTTGCGGGGGCGCCCATCATCCCGCTGCTCATCATCGGCCTTTTCGTCCTTGCGGCCATCTTCGCGAATTTCCTGACGCCCTATTCGCCGACGCAGCCCAACCTCGCGCTGCGCCTGCTGCCGCCGTTCTGGGTCGAGGGCGGGCAGCTCGCCCACCCCCTCGGCACCGACCTGCTGGGGCGCGACATGCTGACCCGGATCATGTATGGCGCGCGCGTCTCGCTGACCGTCGCGGTGGCGGTCATCCTCGTGGCCAAGACCATCGGCGTCGTGGTCGGGATCACGGCCGGCTATTTCGGCGGCTGGGTGGATGCGGCGCTGATGCGCCTTGCCGATGCCACGCTGGCCTTTCCGGGCATCCTCTTTGCCATCGTGCTGGTCGTCGCGCTGGGGGCGGGCCTCTGGAATGTGGTCCTCGCCATCAGCCTGCTTGACTGGGCGGGAACCTCGCGGGTGATCCGGGGCGAGGTGCTTTCGCTCAAGAACCGCGATTTCGTCGCGCAGGCCAAGGTCGCGGGCTGTTCGCCCCTGCGGATCATGGCGGTGCATCTGTTCCCGAACATCATCAATACGCTGATCGTGCTCAGCACGCTTCAGGTCGGCAGCGTGATCCTGGCCGAGGCCTCGCTCAGCTTCCTTGGTGCAGGGGTTCCGGCCCCGGCCCCGGCCTGGGGGCAGATGGTCTCGAACGGCAAGGCTTATCTCACGACGGCATGGTGGCTCGCCTTCTTTCCCGGCATGGCGATCGTGCTGGTGGTCCTTGCCTTCAACATGCTGGGCGACTGGCTGCGCGACGTCCTCGATCCCAAGATGCGGCAGGTGTGACCATGACCAGACCCATTCTGGAGGTTAAGGATCTGCGCGCCCATCTGATGCTGCGGCGGGGAGCGGTCAAGGCGGTGGACGGGGTCAGCTTCGACCTCCATTCCGGCGAGACGCTGGGCATCGTGGGCGAATCCGGTTCGGGCAAGACGATGATGGGCCTTTCCCTGCTGCGGCTGCTGCCGCGACCGGCCGGGCGCATCGTCGGCGGCAGCGTGATCTTCGACGGCGAGGATCTGCTGGCCAAGTCCGAGCGCGAGATGCGGGCCTATCGCGGCAGCCGGATCTCGATGTTGCTGCAGGATCCGATGACCTCGCTGAACCCGGTATTTCGCATCGGCAATCAGGTGGCGGAACCGCTGACCATTCACCAGAAACTGGCGGGGCGCGGTTTGCGCGACAAGGTCAGGGAGCTTCTGCGCCTCGTCCGCATTCCCGCGCCCGAAGCGCGCATGTCCGACTATCCCCACCAGATGAGCGGGGGCATGCGCCAGCGCGTCGTCGGCGCGATAGGTCTCGCCTGCCAACCGCAGGTCTTGATCGCGGACGAGCCGACCACCGCGCTCGACGTAACGATCCAGTCGCAATACCTGCGCCTCCTGAAGGAGATCCAGCAGGAAACCGGGGTCGCCATCATCTTCATCACCCATGACCTTGGCGTCGTGGCGCGGATGTGCGACCGGGTCGCCGTGATGTATGCCGGTCGCATCGTCGAGATCGCGCCGGTGCGCGACCTCTTCAACAACCCGCAGCATCCCTACACGGTGGCGCTGCTCAGGTCGCTGCCGAAGCTCGAGGAGCGGGCCGAGAAGCTTTATGCGATCGGGGGGCAACCGCCCTCGCTGATGAACCTTCCCAAGGGTTGCGCATTCACCGCGCGCTGCGGCCTCGCCAATGCCCGCTGCCGGGAGGCTTATCCGCCGCAGATCGACATTGCCCAAGGGCATATGGCGCGCTGCTGGCGAACGGAGGAAAAGGCCCATGTCTGACATCATCCTTGAGGCCTGTGAGATCAGGAAGCATTTCCCCGTCAGTCGTGGAGGTCTGGTCGCGCCGCAAAGGGGCGTGCTGAAGGCGGTGGACGGCCTCTCGTTCTCGATCGCCGAGGGCGAGACGCTGGGGCTGGTGGGCGAATCCGGCTGTGGGAAAAGCACGACCTCTAAGCTGATCCTGCTGCTTGAGGCCCTGTCGGACGGCGCGATCAGTTTTCGCGGCAAGGACGTGACCCAATTCACCGCCGATGACCGCCGGGCCTATCGCCGCGCGGTCCAGGCCGTCTTTCAGGACCCCTACAGTTCGCTCAGCCCGCGGATGCGGATCGGCGACATCGTGGGCGAGCCGGTTCGCGTCAACACGCGGGTCCGTGGCGCGGACCTGAAGGGGCGGGTCAGAAAGGTTCTGAACGACGTGGGACTTAGCGACCCCTCGATCCCCGCGAACTATCCGCATGAATTCAGCGGCGGCCAGCGCCAGCGGATCGCGATCGCGCGCGCGCTGGCGCTGGAGCCCGATATGATCGTGCTGGACGAGCCGGTCTCGGCGCTGGATGTATCGATCCGGGCGCAGATCATGAACCTGCTGAAGGAATTGCAGCAGAGCCGGGGCGTGGCCTATCTGCTGATCGCCCATGACCTTGCGGTCGTGCGCCACATGAGCAACCGGATCGGCGTCATGTATCTTGGCAAGCTGGTCGAGATCGCGGATAGCGACGAGCTTTCGCTGCATCCGCTGCATCCCTATACGCAGGCGCTCTATTCGGCGGCGCTGCCCTCGCACCCGGATATCCCGACAAGCGAGATCATCCTGACCGGCGAGGTTCCAAGCCCGCTCGACCCGCCGTCGGGTTGTCCGTTCCGCACGCGCTGCGCCCATGCCATGCCGGTCTGCGCCGAAGTTCCGCCGCCCCTGCGTGAGGCCGCGTCCGGCCATTGCGTCGCCTGCCACCTCTATGCAAGTTCGAACTGAGCACCGCCCGGAGAAATCTGCCACATCATGCTGAAAGCCGCGTTTGCCGCACTGAAACACCGCAACTACCGCCTGCTGTGGATCGGGACGCTGCTTTCAAATACCGGAGACCGCATCGACCAGCTTGCGTTGAACTGGCTGGTCTATGACATGACCGGATCGGCCTATTACCTCGCCCTCGTCAACCTGTGCCGGGGCATCCCGATGGTTCTTTTCACGCTGCTCGGTGGCGCCTTCGCCGACCGGACCGAGCGGCGCGCGATGATGCTGATCACGCAAAGCTGTGCGATGGTGCTGGCGCTGCTGCTGGCGGGCATCGTCGCCACGGGGTCCTCGAACATCTGGGCCGTGCTGCTGGTGGCGGCGGGCCGGGGCGCGGTCGTCGCCTTCAACATGCCGACCCGCCATTCGATGATCGGCGAGCTTGTCCCGCGCGAGGACATGGCGAATGCGGTCGCGCTGAACTCGCTGACCATGAACATGACTAAGATCGTCGGCCCGGCTCTCGCCGGTCTCATCATCAGCACGCTCGGCACGCTTGCCTGTTTCCTGATCAATGCGGTCAGCTTCGTCTTCGTTCTGGCGACGCTGGTGGCCATGCGCTTTCCTCCGGCGGTCGTCGATCCCGCCGCCGCGCCGCGCCGCAACATCTGGCGCAGCATTCTGGAAGGTTTCGCCTATATCCGGCAGGACAGGACGGTCATGACGCTTCTGCTGATCGCCATGGTCCCCACCTTCTTCGGGCAGTCCTTCGTGACGCTGCTGGTCGTCTTCGTGCAGGAGGTGTTTTTCGTCGGTCCCGAGGGGCTGGGCCTGCTCACCTCCTGCGTCGCGGTCGGCTCGGTTCTTGGCGCCTTCGCGATGGCCGCCCGGTCGCGCCGCCTGATCCGGGGCGTCACGATGATGCGCTGGCTGCTTGCCTTCGGCGCGGCGCTGCTGGCCTTCGGCTACAACACCTCGTTCCTGATCGCGCCCTTGATCCTTGCGGTGGCGGGGATGGCGCAGGTCACCTATTCGGCCACGAACAACACCTTGCTGCAACTGCGCCTGCCCGATCAGTTGCGCGGGCGGGTCATGTCGATCATGCTGCTGAACCGCGCGCTGGTCCCGCTTGGCGGCGCGACCGCGGCCACGCTGTCCCAGCATTTCGGCCCCGGTCCGGTCATGATCTGTTTCGGAGGGCTGATCATCGTCTTCGCGGGCCTGATCCTGCTCTTCTACCCCCCGGTCGGCCGGATCACCGGCTAGGCATCGGCCCAGCCGCCATTTGTGCAAAAAGTTCAGAAGTGCTTCGACCATTTGGAACGCCGGAGGCAGGAAAGACCGGTCTAGACTGACCGGACAGCGCCAGAGTCGCCCCGTCGCGACCCCGCGCCAAGAGAGGACCGAAGTCCTGATGCGGCCAACCGGGAAGAGGAGCCCGGCCCGCATCCCGCCAAAAGGCAAAGGGAGGAAAGACATGCACTATTCCTGGAAGGCCGGATTGCTTGCCGGCGTGCTCGCCACGCAAGCTTCCTTCGCGACGATGGCGGCCGCCGAGACCGCCGAGGAATTCTACGACAGGCACGACATCACCCTGATCGTCGGTGCGGCGGCAGGGGGCGGGGCGGATTTCTATGCCCGCCAGTTCGTGCCCATGCTGGAAAAGCACATTCCCGGTCATCCCCGGATCATCGTGCAGAACCTGCCGGGGGCAAGCGGAATGACCGCGGCGATCCAGTTGCAGAACTCGGCGCCACGCGACGGCACGGTCATCGCCATGCTGCAGCGCAACAACCTCTACCTGCCGCTGGTTTCGCAGGTCTCGGTCGAGTTCGACCCGCGCGAGGTGAACTGGCTGGGCAGCCTCAACAAGGAAATCTACACCGTCGCCGTGATGTCGGATTCCGAGGCCCAGACGGCCGATGACCTGTTCAAGGTCGCGGTGCCGACCGGGGCCACTTCCTATGCGAACGAGAACCGGGTGATCCCGGCCCTGATGAACCAGTATTACGGCACCAAGTTCGAGATCATCACCGGCTATGAGGGCGCGGACGCCATGACCCTCGCGCTTGAGCGGGGCGAGATCGAGGCCCGGATGCTGCCGGTCGACAACCTTCTGGGCTATGGCAACGAAGCCCCCTGGTTCAAGGAGGGCCGGATCAAGGTCCTGATGCAGACCGCCGTGAATCCCAGCTCGCAGATCCCGGATGCACCGAACCTGCTGGACTTCACCAAGGACCCCGAGATCAAGGCCCTGACCGAATTCGTGCTGCTGCCGATGGAGGCGGGGCGTCCCTTCGCCGCGCCTCCGGACGTGCCTGCGGAACGGCTTGAGGCGCTGCAGAAGGCCTTTGTCGATGCGGCGGGCGATCCGGAATATGTCGCCCAGATGGAGAAGATCGCGAATACGCCGACGCCCATATCGGGGCCGGATGTGGCGAATATCGTCGAGCAGCTCTATGGCGCGTCCGATACCGTCCTGAACAGTGCCCGGGCGCTGGTGAACCCGCCGAGCTGACAAGCCGGCCTGTCCGTGGGCTACCCCTCGGACGGGCCTCGCGTCACCGCAACCCGGAGCAATCCCATGAGATTTTCGAAGGCCCTGATTCTGGCCGCTGTCACCACCTGGCTTGGCCCCGCCTGGACGGCGACGGCGCAGACCGTCGAGGAATTCTATGCCCGCACGCCCCTGACCATCGTGGTCAGCGCCGCGGCGGGCGGAGGGTCCGACAACTGGGTGCGCCAGTTCGCGCCCTTCCTGCAAAAGCACCTGGAAGGCAATCCCCGGATCGTCGTCACCAACAATCCCGGCGCCAGCGGCATGACCGCCGCCATCCGGTTGCAGACGAATACCCCGGCCGATGGCAGCGTGATCGCGCTGCTGCAACGCAACAATCTCTATTTTCCGCTGGTCTCGGATGTCGAGATGGAGTTTGACCCGTCGAAGGTCAGCTGGGTCGGCAGCCTGAACAGGGAAAGCTATGGTGTCCTCGTCGGGCCGAATGCCGGGATCAAGAGCCATGAGGACCTGTTCAAGAAGCCGCTGAAGATCAGCGCCACCTCGTTTGCGAACGAGAACCGGGTGATCCCGGCGATGATGAATCAGTATTACGGCACCAGGTTCGAGATCGTGCAGGGCTATGACGGCTCGCCCGCGATGAGCCTTGCCCTTGAACGCGGCGAGGTGGACGGGCGTCTGGTCTCCCTCGATTTCCTGATGGCATTCGCGCCGGAAAAGCCGTGGCTTGCGGATGGGCGGGCCGCGATGGTCCTGACCACCGCCATGCAGCGCAGCGAGGATTTCCCCGAGGTGCCCAACATCCTCGAACTGACGGAAGATCCCGACCTCAAGGCATTGAGCGAGTTCATGATGTTGCCGATGGAGGCGGGCCTTCCCTTCGCCGCCCCGCCGGACATTCCCGAGGATCGCCTCGCCGCCTTGCGCAAGGCGTTCATGGCGGCGGCGACCGATCCCGAATATCTGGCCGCCGCCAAGGCGCAGGGATCGCAACCGAAGCCGATCACCGGCGAGGAGGTCGCAAGGATCGTGGACCGGCTCTACGCCACCGACGCGGCGACGCTGGCCAAGGTCCGGGCGCTGATCAACCCACCCAAATGAACGGCCGCGCTGTCGGGTCCATCGCGACCCGAGAGCCGCCATTCCGAAAGGATCGCCATGCAAAGCGACACTGACTTCGCGTCGGAGCCGGGGGCCGTCACCACCCTGGCCGAGGGCAAGGCCTATGCGCTGCACAATGTCATCGCGCTGGACGGCCGCGTCGGCCATTACCCGATCAGCGCCCGCGGCTATGCGCCCTGCAACTGCTACCTGCTGAAGGAGCCGGAGGAGGCGCTGCTTCTGGATACCGGTTTCGGGATTCACCGCGATGCGATGATCGCGCAGATCGGCGGGCTGCTTGATCCGGGCACCGCGCTGTCGATGACCGTGATGCGGCTCAACGACTATCTCTCGGTCGGCAACGCGGTTCCGATCGCACGTCGCTTCGGCATCCGCAAGCTCTACGCGACGATCCAGACCGCGGCCGGGTCGCTGGATTTCGAATCCCGCAACGCCGCCGAGGCAGAGACGAACCGCGCCTTGATGCCGGTCGAGTTGATCACCGGGAACGAATGGATCGACCTTGGACAGCAGGGCAGGCGGATCAAGTTCAACCAGTCGCCGCTGCGCCTGATCAACACGCGCTGGATCTATGACCCGCTGTCGCGCGCCCTCTTCTCGTCGGACATGTTCGCCCATAGCTGGTCCGCGACGCCCCGCGACGACTGGACGCTGACCGCGCGGACCGACACCACCACCGAGGAGGACGTGCGCCGCTTCATGCTCAGTACGCGCTATTGGTGGCTGGAGGGCGCGCGGACGGACGAGCTGCGCCGCGAGCTGGCGGGCATCTTCGACAGCTACCCGATCGAAACGATCGCGCCGGGCTATGGCTTCATCCTGAAAGGCGCGGAGATCGTCGAGCGGCACTACCGCATGCTCGACGAGGTGCTGCGCAAGCTGGACCAGAGCCGCACGCCGCCCCGCTATGTCGCCCATAACGAGGACCACTATGTCTGAAGGAATCCGTCGATGAGCAGCCTTCCGCGCGAGATCGCGCCCGGCGTCTTCTGGATCGGGGATTGCCAGATCCAGCGCGTCCGCGGCAAGGTCTATCATGGCTACAACGCCGCCTTCATCGTCTGCGGCGAGGATGCGTCCTGCCTGATCGAGACCGGCGCGCCCAAGGACTATCCCGTTCTGTCGCGCCATATCGACGCGGTGCTGGGCGATGGCCGCCGCCCGCCCCTGAGGCACCTGTTCCTGACCCATCAGGAGACGCCCCATGCCGGCAGCCTCGGGCGCCTGCTGGACCGCTTCCCCGAGATGGTGCTGCATGGCGATGTCAGCGATTATCACCTGGCCTTCCCGGAACATGCCGGGCGGTTGCACCACATGACCGTGGGGGAGGAGATCGACCTGGGCGGCCGCCGCCTCGTCACGCTGGATTCGGTGATCCGCGACCTGCGCTCGACCCTCTGGCTGTTCGATCCCGCCCACAAGGTCCTCTTTCCGGGGGACGGGCTGGCCTACAGCCATTTCCATACCGAAGGGCATTGCGGGTTGATGGCCGAGGAATGCGAGAACCTGGACCTGAAGGATGTCTCGGCCGTCTATGCCGAGCGGGCGCTGTTCTGGACCAAGTTCGTCGACATGAACATCTATATTCGCGAGTTCCAGCGCATGGTGGACAGGCTTGGCGTCCGCGTCATCGCGCCGACCCATGGCCTGCCGGTCGGCGACATCCCCCGCACCTTGCCCGCGGTGATGGAGGGCCTGCTGTTCGGGGCCGAGGCCGAGATGACCGCGCATGGGGATCTGCTGCAGGTCTCCGCCGCAGGGCAGGGGTCGTCATGAGCCGGACCGAACCGACGACGCCCCTGAACCCTTCGGGCGCGCCATTCCACCGGGCGAAATTCGGCGAGATCGAGATCTGCACGGTGTTCGAAGGCAGCGCCGCCCGCCCGATCAGCGCGGATTTCTTTCGCAATGTCGCGTTGGGCGAGGTGCAGGATGCTCTGGAGGCGGGAGGCTTCGCGCGCGACGCCATCCCGAACAGCTATACCGTCACGATCGCCCGGATCGGCGGGCGGCTGGTGATGTTCGACGCGGGCTTTGGCGAACATGCCGGCCCGCAGGCCGGTTGGCTGCGCCGGAACATGCAGGCGGCGGGGATAGCGCCCGCCGACCTCTCGGCCATCGTCATCACCCATTATCACCCCGACCACATCAACGGGCTGATGACGAAATCGCTGGAGCAGGTCTATCCCGACCTGCCGATCCATGTGCCCGCCGCCGAGCATGACTTCTGGTCCGACCCCGCAAACGAGACGCGGATGCCGGAGTCGCGGCTGGCGCTGGCGCGGCGGGTTCGGGCGACCATGGCGGGCTGGCCGAACCTTGTGCCCTATGCCGACGGGGACGAGGTCTTGCCGGGCATCCGCGCCGTGGAGAGCCCCGGCCATTCGGCGGGGCACAGCAGCCTCTTGCTGGGTTCCGGCAACGATCAGGTCATGGTGCTGGGCGACGTGACCAATATCCCCTGCTTCAACATGCGCCATCCGGGCTGGCATCTCGCGGCGGATGACGACCCGCAGCTTGCCGAGGCGACGCGCCGAAGCATGCTTGCCCGGCTGGCGGCCGAGCGCATCCCCTGCACCGGCTATCATTGGGGAATGCCCGGCATCGGCCATGTCTCCGCCTGCGGCGATGGCGGCTATCAACTGGAAGTCGGCGCCATGGACTAGCTTTCTCCGACCCGATGCGTGGGCGGGGGCAACGCTCCGTCGCCCGGAATGAAACAAGGCTTCTTGCGCCATGTTCACCCCATGGGAGGGGAAAGATGGAAGCGGTTGATTTCAGTGTAATCGACGCGGCGTTTCACGCCATGTCGATGGTGTTCATGCCGGACCGGCTGATGTTTCTGGTCCTTGGCGTGGTGATCGGGCTGGCCATCGGCCTCGTGCCGGGTATCGGCGGGCTCACGGGCTTCGCGATCCTCGTGCCCTTCACCTATACGATGGACCCGGTCGCGGCGATGGGGATGCTGCTGGGGATGCAGGCCGTCACCACCACCTCGGATTCGCTGCCCGCCGTGCTGCTGGGCGTGCCCGGCACGCAAAGCGCGCAGGCCCTGTGTCTCGACGGCCATGCCCTGGCCAAGAAGGGGCAGGCGGCGCGCGCATTGGCGGCGGGCTATACCTCATCCCTGCTGGGCGGGCTTGTCGGCGCGCTCATCCTCGCCTTCACGATCCCGGTGGTCCGGCCCTTCGTGCTGGCGATCGGGACGCCCGAGCTGCTGGCGATCACGGCGCTTGCGCTGGCGATGGTGGCCTCGCTGTCCGGGTCCGCGCCGCTCCGGGGCGTTTCCATCGCCTGCCTTGGCATCATGATTTCGATGATCGGGATCGACGCGCAGACCGCGCAGCGCCGCTGGACCGGCGAATGGGTCTATCTGTGGGACGGCGTGCCGATGATCCCGGTGATGCTGGGCCTTTTTGCCCTGCCGGAGCTTTGCGACCTCGCCATCGCCCGCAAGAAACCCGAGGACATCATCCAGTTCGACCCGCGCGAGGGCCGGCGGCAGGGCATTCTCGATGCCTTCCGCAACTGGTTCCTGATCGTGCGCTCCAGCTCCATCGCGGTGGTGCTGGGGGCGATCCCCGGCATCGCGGCCATTGAATGGATCGTCTATGGCCATGCGATGAAGACCGAGAAGGGGGCCTCCGAGACCTTCACCAAGGGCGATATCCGCGGCGTCATCGCCCCCGAGGCGGCGGCGAATGCCGATAACAGCGGCACGCTGGGCACCACGCTGGTCTTCGGCATCCCGGTCAGCGCGGCGATGGCGATCTTCATGGGGGCGATGATGGTGCATGGCATCATTCCCGGCCCCGACATGCTGACGCGAAACCTCGACATCACCTATTCGATGGTCTGGAGCCTCGTTCTCGCCAATGTCATCGCCACGCTGATCTGCATCTCGATGAGCGCGTCGCTGGCGCGGATCGCGACGCTGCGCCATACGCTGCTGCTGCCCGCGATCCTCGTCATCGTCTATATCGGCGCCTTCCAGGCCTCGCGCGACTGGGGCGACATGCTGGTGCTGCTGGTCGCGGGCCTCGTCGGCTGGACGATGAAGCGGCTTGGCTGGCCACGGCCACCGCTGGTGCTGGGGCTGGTGCTGGGGGCGCTGCTGGAACGCTATCTCGCGATCTCGATCATGCGCTATGGCGCCGACTGGATGATGCGGCCGGGCGTGATCGTCATTCTGGGCATTGCCGCTTTGATGCTGGTCCAGCCGCTGTTCTACGAAATCCGGCATTCGGGCCTGAGGGGGATGATCCCCTCCGGGCGACCGCATTTCCACGCCACGGACATGTTCTATGTCGTCCTGATCGCGGTTGCCGGCTTCATGATGTATGAGGCCTCGTTCTGGCCGCTGGCCGCGCGCGCCGGTCCCGAGATGGTCGGAACCGTGCTGCTTGCCGCCGCGGGGATAAGCTTCGTTCATTGCATCACCATGCGCGGGCGCGTCGCAGCCGGAGGCGTCGGGCGCGCCGCGCGGGGGATCTACATGGACCTCGCCTCGGACACGAACGGTCTTTCGACGCGGACGGTGATGGCGCGGGGTCTGCAATTCTTCGGCTGGTTCGTCCTGTTCATGGCGCTGATGGCGATGGTCGGGCTGATCCCGACGATTCCGATCTTCATCATCATCTACCTGCGCACGCAGGGGCGCGAACCGTGGCGGCTTACGCTGCTTTATGCGGCCACCGTGACGCTGTTCGTCTATATCGTCTTTGACCAGTTGATCCATGTCTACTGGCCTGCCACGCTGCTCGGCACGCTGTTTCCCGCGCTGCGCGGCTATGTTCCCTCGATCTAGGATGAACCATGACAGAGGCCACTGAGGCACTGACACCGACAGGGCGGCTTCGCGTCGCCCTGAACTTCGGCAACCACCTGCTGGCGCGGCCGGGCGAGCCGCCAACCGGACTGACGGTCGAGATGGCGCATAAGCTTGCCGCCGACCTTGGGGTCGAGGTCGCGTTCACCGGCTACGACAAGGCCGCCGACGTGTTCGAGTCGGCGGGCGGCGACGTCTGGGACATCTGCTTTCTCGCGAATGATCCGGTCCGCGCGGCGCGGCTGGCTTTCACCCGCCCCTATGTGGCGCTGGAGGGATGCTTCCTCGTCCGCTCCGACGCCCCCGCCCGCTCTGCGTCGGAGGTGATCGCGCAAGGCTTGCCCATCGCGACGGCGCGGGGCAGCGCCTATTCGCTGGGCCTGATGCGCGTGGCGGAGGCGGGTCAGATCCGTGTCTACGATGACGGAGCCGCAGCGCGGGCCGCGTTCGAACGGGGCGAGGCCGACAGCCTCGCCGGGATCAGGCAACGGCTGGAGGAGATGGCCTCGGCCCAACCCGAAGGATTGCGGGTGCTTGAGCCGCCATTCGTCGAGATCCGCCAGGCGATCGGCACCACGACCGGCAGACCGGCCGCGGCGCGGTTTCTCGATACCTGGTTGGAGGGGCTGATCACCTCGGGCCGGCTGGCCGCGATGGCCGCGCCCTGGGGCCTCGGCGAGGCGATCCCGGACGGGGTGGGGGCGCGTTAGTGCCCCTGCCGAAGCAGCGCCAGCCCGGAAAAGACCAGCATCACCGCGCCGCTTGTCATCACGGGAAGCGTAAGACCCAGACGGTCCGCGGCGGCGCCGACCGCGAGCGCGCCGAACAGCGGGCTGCCGCGTGAGAGCAGCGCGAAGATGCTGACCGCACGACCGCGCATCCGGTCCGAGACCGTCATCTGGATATAGGTCTGCGTCATGATCATGCCGCGCGTCATGAAGCAGCCAAGCACCGCCATCGCGCAGACCGCCGGCACCGCCGCCGTGCTGAAGGCAAGGACGCAGACCGCCAGCGAGGCGATCACCCAGCAAAGCTTGATCTTGGGGACCAGCCAGGAGGGGTCCGCGCCGGGGTTCACCGTCAGCCCGGACAGCACCGCCCCCGCCGCCATCGTCGAGGACATGACGGCGACCCCGATCGAGGATACATCGAACCCGCGCGCGGCAAAGGCGGGCACCAGCTCGACCATTGAGCGCAGGAAGATCCCCGACATGAGCAGGAAGACAAGCACCTCGGGCATGACCGGGATCCGCCACAGATAGACCACGCCGTCCCGGATCTCGGACAGGATCGAGCCGGAGGGGCGCGGGACGCGCCGCTCTTGCGGGTCGGGGACGATCAGGAAACAGGCCAGGAAAACCAGTTGCATCGCGGCGCAGAGGAAGAAGACCGCGCTGATGCCGAAGTAATAGATCAGCCATCCGCCCGTCGCCGGGCCGATCAGCCGGGCCATGTTGACCGTCACCGCGCCGACCGCGACCGCCCGCCCCGAATCCTCGCGCGGGACGAGGCTTTGCAGGAGCGCCAGACGGGCAGGGTGGCTCAGCGCGATCGAGATGCCCTGAAGAAGGACCAGCACCAATATCGCCCGTGGCCCGAGCATCCCCGCCAGTTCGAGCCCGCCGAAGACCAGCGCGGCGACAGTCGTGGCGCCGTAGCACCCGCGCACCAGCCGGTAGCGGTTTACCCGGTCGGCGATGGCCCCCCCGACAAGGCCGATCAGCGTGGCGGGAAGCAGGTCCGCCGCCGAAAGGAAGCCCAGCCACAGGGTCGAGCGGGTCAGTTCCCAGACCAGCCATGCCAGCGCCACGCGCTGCATCCATTGCCCGGTCAGTGCGATCAGCCCGCCGCCCACGAAGACGGCATAGTCGCGATGCCGCAGCACCTGAAGCGATCCGAACCGCGCCGCGGCGGGCGAGGACGACCTCATGGTTCGCCGTATCCGACGATGCCCTTGATCTCGAGGAAATCCTCCAGCCCGAACTCGCCCCATTCCCGGCCGAGGCCGGATTGCTTGAACCCGCCGAAGGGCGCGCCCGGATCGCGGGCAGGATAGTTGACATGGACGGTCCCGGCGCGGATTTGCGCGGCCACGCGGCGCGCCTCCTCGCCGTCGCGGCCCGCCACATATCCGGCAAGGCCATAGATCGTGTCATTGGCGATGCGGACCGCGTCCTCGACATCCTCATATGCCAGAAGGGTCAGGACCGGGCCAAAGACCTCCTCGCGCGCGATGGCCATATCCGGGCGGGCGATCAGGATCGTCGGGCGCGCATAGAAACCGTGATCGAGGCCGGGCGGCCGGCCGGTGCCCCCCGCGACCACCTCCGCCCCCTCGGCGATGGCGGCGGAGATCATGTCCTGCACCTTCAGGAACTGCGCCCGATTGGCCAAGGGGCCGATCGCGCCGGGGCGCGAGGGGTCGCCGACGGCAATCCCCGCGGCCGCCTCGCGGGCAAGCGCCCGCACCTCGTCCAGCCGGTCTCGCGGCACCAGCATCCGGGTCGGGGCATTGCAGGACTGGCCGCCATTGGCCATGCAGCGCGCGACGCCCTTGGCCACGGCATCGCGCAGATCGACATCGGGCAACAGGATATTCGCGCTCTTGCCGCCCAGTTCCAGCGTCACGCGCTTCACCGTGTCGGCGGCGGCCTTCTGGACCAGCACGCCCGCGCGGGTCGAGCCGGTGAAGGAGATCATGTCGACGCCCGGATGGGTCGCAATCGCCGCGCCGACACCCGGCCCGTCGCCATTGACGAGGTTGAAGACCCCGGCGGGCACGCCCGCCTCGTCCATGATCTCGGCCAGAAGGGTTGTGCTCAGCGGGGCAAGCTCGCTCGGCTTCAGGATCATGGTGCAGCCCGCGGCGAGGGCGGGGGCGATCTTGCACAGCGTCTGGTTCAGGGGCCAGTTCCATGGCGTGATCATTCCGACCACGCCGATGGCTTCCTTGGTGATCAGTGTCGTTCCCTGCATCCGCTGCCATTCGAAGCGGTCCAGCACGCGCAGGATTTCCTCCAGATGGGAGATGCCGCCGGGAACATGCACCTCGCGCGCGAAGGGCAGCGGTGCGCCCATTTCCTGCGATATGGCGGCGGCGAGGTCAGCCGTGCGCACAAGGCAGCCGTCGCGCACCCGCCGGATCAGCGCCGCCCGCTCGGGGATGGGCAGGGCCGAAAATGCCGGGAAGGCGGCGCGGGCCGCGGCGACCGCCTTGTCCACGTCGGCGGCCGAGCCGAGGGCGACCTGTGCGACCCTGCGCCCGGTCGCGGGATCGACGACATCCGCCACCGCTGCGCCGGGTTCGGGCAAAACCCATTCGCCGCCGATATAGAACCGGTCGAGGCCTCGCATGTCAGACCAGCTTCTTGCGGCGGCGGCGTCCGGGCCGGTCGCCGGGATATTTCAGCCCGCTTGCCGTCACCCCCATGTCGACCATGGCCTTTGCCATCGAGATCGCACATTTGTAGCCATGCAGCACCGGCACCTCCCAGCCCATCTCGTCCAGCCGCGACTGGATGAAGGGTTGCAGCCAGAAGAGGCCCGAGCAGCTCATGAAGATGACCTCCGCCCCGTCTTCCTCGATGGCGGCGACGGCCTGCTCGACCGCTTCCTCGACGGCCTCTGAACGCTCTCCGGCGCGAGCCTTGGCGCGTTCTTCATGCAAGGGGCGGCCCGAGGGGCAGCCGGGGCGGTCATGGGGGAAGTCGATCAGGCGGATCGAGGCGCAGCGCCGGTCCATCCGGTGTTGCAGGATCAGGTTGGCGTAATAGCTGCTGTGGCTTTCGGCGAGGTCGATAACCCCGAACCTGCTGCCCAGCATCGTCGCGACATGCATCTGCGACCATGCGCAGGACGAGACCGGGATGCCATAGGGCCGGGCGATCTCGCAGGCTTCGTGAAAGCCCGGCTCGCCCCCGCCCAGAAGGACGATGGCGTTGTATTTTCCGCTCTCGCAGGCCTCGCGCACGATGGGCAGGCGCGCCAGACCGGAATGCATGAACTCCTGCCGGTTCTCGACCGGCCAGTTGCCATAGGTGGTCAGCGCGCCGCCATGCACCTCCCAGTCGACCCCCTCCAGCATCGGGGCGAGGATGGGATAGTCCATCACGGTCTGCTCCTTCGGACCGTCGAGCTTGCGATGCAGATAGGGGCTGTCCGCCGGAAGCCGGAAACCCTGGATCAGCAGGAAGCGGTAGCGCGAGGGGGTGGCGGTCATGTTCGTTCCCTTGTCCGTCATTTCGCGGTCAATCCGCCGTCCACGACCAGCACATGGCCGGTGACGAAGCCCGCGCCGGCCAGATAGGAGACGGCATCCGCCACATCCTCGGGTTCGCCGAAACGGCCCAGCGGGAAACGCGCCATCAACGCGTCGCGCTTGGCCGGATCGGAGAGGCCCTTGCGCGTCGGCGTCACGGTCGAGCCGGGCGCAACCGCGCTGACGCGAATGCCATGGCCCGCCCATTCGATCGCCAGCATCCGCGTCATATGCCCGACGCCCGCCTTCGCGATGCCGTAGGTCGAGCTTTCCGCAACGCCGTGCAGCCCGTGGGTCGAGGCGATCGAGATGATGGCGCCGGGCCGCCCCGCCGCGATGAGCCGGGCCGCGAATTCGCGCGACATCACGAAGGTGCCGGCGAGGTTGACATCCATCACCCGGTTGAACTCCTCGCGCCCGACCTCCAGCGCGGGTTTGCGGAAGGGGATACCGGCATTGTTGACCAGCAGGTCGATCCGTCCGAACCGGGCCAGCGCCGCGTCGATGCCCGCCGCGATGCTGGCATCGTCGCGCAGATCCAGCGCCGCGGTCAGAACCTGGCGGCCGAGCGCCCGGATCTGGGCGGCGGTGTCCTCCAGCATCGCTGTCTCGAGGTCGAAAAGCGCGAGGTCATAACCATCCCGCGCCAGCCGCAGCGCCGCCGCCGCGCCGATTCCGTAGGATGCGCCCGTCACCAGCGCGACAGGCGCCGATCCTTTTCCATCTTCCGTCATGCAACTCCCCTTTGCATATCGCCATGCGGCGCACCGGCCCGAAAACCGCCGAACTGGCCCGCGAAGAACACCAGCGGATCGCCGTCGCCGCGCAGGCAGGTGGTCACCTCACCGATCAGGATCTCGTGGTCGCCGCTGCTCACGACATTGCCCAGCCGGCAAATGACCGTGGCCAGCGCGCCGTCTACCAGCGGAACGCCCGAGGCATCATCGGTGCAGGACGTCGCGTTGAACCGCGCGGCATCGCGCCCGACAAAGCTTCTGGCGGCAGCCGTCTGGTCATGGGCCAGCAGGCTGACGGCGAAATTGCCGCTGTTCTTGATCGCCTCGCCCGTCGGGCTGCCGTGATTGATGCAGACCAGAATCTGCGCCGGATCGAGGGAAACCGAGGTCAACGAGTTGATGGTCATCCCGAAGCGCCGGCCGTCATGGGCGGTGGTCAGGATCGCGACCCCGGTCGCGAAGCAGGACATGGTCTGGCGGAACTGGGCCGGGTCGGTGACTTGGGCCATCGTCTTTCTCCGTTTCGAGAGGGTGGCTTCCTGACCAGAATGGCACCGCAAGGGCCGAGCGATAATATCTTCAATGATCAAATCATTCGTTCCTGAAATTCCGAAATTACAGGATGACTTCGATCAGGTTCGGTCCGGGTTCGATCAACCGACGCTGCAAGGCGGCGATCAGCCCTTCGCAATCGGTCACGCTTTCTGCGGGAACGCCCATGCTTTTCGACATGCCCACGAAATCCAGCGTCGGATTGTCGATCGAGAGCATGGCGCGCGCCTTCTCGCCCGGCTCGCCCGCGCCCACGCCGGCAAATTCCTGCCGCAGGATCTGATAGGCGCGGTTGGCGAAGATGATCGCCGTGATGTCCAGCCCCTCGCGCGCCTGCGTCCACAGGGTCTGCGGCATATACATCGCGCAGCCGTCGCCGGAGAGGCTGATGACCCGCCGGTCGGGGCAGGCAATCGCCGCGCCGGTCGCGACCGGCATCCCGAAGCCGATCGATCCGCCCATGTTCTGCAACCAGTCATGTGGGCGTGCGCCTGCGGTCAGGGCGAAACTCTCGCGCCCGGTGGTGACGGATTCGTCGACCACGATGGCATTTTCCGGGATGAGGGCACCCAGAATGCGGGCGATGCTGACGGGGTTCAGTTCGCCAGACGGCAGCCCGTCCTCGACACGCTCCTGAACCTGCGCATGGCGGGGCAGGGCGCCGACCGCATCGGCCAGTGCGCGCAGCGCCGCCAGCCCGTTCAGACCGCGCGGCGAAAGCTCGGTCACCTGCGTATCGGGATGCTTCATCTGGCTGGGCTTGTCGGGATAGGCAAAGAACGAGACAGGCTCGCGCGTCTCGACCGTGACGATCTGCCGGAACTCGGCCAGCGCCTTCAGGGCGGCATCGACATTATAGGGGATGCGCAAGGCCGTGACGCGACCCGCGCCGCGCTCGGTCCGGGCGCTGAAGAACTGGGTCGCGAGCGTCGCGCCCGTGCGCCCCGCGATGCGGCCCGCCAGCTCCAGCGCCTCGCCCCGCATCGACTGTCCGCCGATCAGCAGCATGGATTTCTGACCGGAACGCAGGGCGCGCGCCGCGGCCTCGACCGCGTCGAAATCCACGGCGTCCTGCTGGTCGGCCGCGGAAAGGCTCGCCACGCGCCCGCCTTCGTTCCAGGCGGTATCCCCCGGCAGGATCAGCGATGCGATACCCGAGCGGCGCGCCACCTCGATGGCGCGGGCGGCATCCCCGCCGATGGCATCCGCCCCGCGCGAGGTATGGACCCAATCCGAAAGCGGCCGCGCCAGCCCCTCGATATCCGAGGCGAGGGGTGCATCGAACTCCAGATGCCACGTCGCATGCTCGCCGATGACATTGACCATTCCCGACGCCGCCTTGCGGGCGTTGTGGATGTTCGACAACCCGTTCGCGAGGCCCGGCCCAAGATGAAGCAGCGTCGATGCCGGTCGCCCGGTCATCCTGAAATAGCCGTCCGCCGCCCCGGTGGCGCTGCCTTCGAACAGCACCAGCACCGAGCGCATGCCCTCGGTGCGGTCCAGCGCCGAAACGAAATGCATCTCGGACGTGCCGGGATTGGCGAAACAGACATCGACCCCCGATCCCACCAGAGTTCTGACCAGACTTTCCGCGCCGTTCATGCCTTATCCTTCATTGTCTTGTTCAGCGCGCGTGCATGGCCGCCGAGGTCGCGCCGACGCCGGTTTCGGCGCGGGCGATGGCTGCATTGACACGCGGCATGACCTCCTCGGCCATCAGTTGCATCGAGCGCCTGGCCAAGGCGGGCTCGACCCAGTCCATGCCGGCATAGACGAGTTCGCCGAAATCGCCGATCTGCTCGCGCAGCGCCAGGATCTGGTCGACCACGCTATCCACGGTGCCGCGGATGACAAGCTTATCGAGCACATAGTCGAGGGTGATTTCCTCGTCCGGCTGCTCCCGCGCTTCCTTGAACAGCGGCAGGCGGCCGATCTTGGTGAACTTGGTCAGCATCTGGTTGTAATAGAAGCGGTAAGGGCTGCGCAGGTCCGCGCCGCCATAGCGCTGCGCGGTTGCCTCGTCATCGGCGACAAAGACCGTGCGCGCCACGCGCCAGTCCGAGGGATCGGCGACCGCGCCGACCGACTCCTTGCCCTGCGCGTAATTGTCCCAATGCGTCTTGGCCCATTTCGACTGAAGGAAATTCGCCGAAAGCGGATGGAAGTCGCGCTTGCCCATCAGGACGACGCCGGGCGAGAAGGGGGCGACCACCGTGCCGACGATCTCGGGCCGGGGAAGCTGATAGGGTTTGCCCAGATGGCCGATGCCCAATTCCGGCCAAGCCGTCTGCTCGGTCGTGACCTTGAAGCGGTTGTCGGGGAGGTCGATGCGATAGGGCGCCTCGCGGTTCCAGATCTCGAGGATCACGTCGATCGCCTCGGCAAACATCTTGCCGCGATCCTGATCGAGCTGGCCAAGCGCCTCGGCATCCGAGCGCAGGTTGCCGGGGCTGATCCCGAAGATGAACCGGCCCCTCGACATATGGTCGAACATCGCCGCGTTCGACGCGATCAGCGTCGGGTGCATGTAGGAGAGGTTGGTCGTCCCCGTCGCCAGCTTGATATTCGTGGTCGAATGGATCAGCGAGGCCTGAAACAGGATGCTCGAGGTGATGTTCTCGACCCGGTCGGTCAGATGTTCGCCGATGAAGGCGTCATAGAAGCCCAACTTATCGGCCAGAATGACGGCGTTGCGGTCCTCGTCGAGTGTTTCTGCCCAGGGTCGGTGCATCGGATGCATCGGCATGGCGAAGTAACCGAGTCTCATGTTATTTCTCCTGAGCAGCGGCCTGCAGGCATTCTTGCGCGATGATGTCCACGAACCTCTCGGGATCGTCGATCATCGGGAAATGCCCGCAGTTTTCGATGATGTGCGTCCGTGCATCCGTGAGCACGGCGTTGAATTTCCTGGTCTTTCCGACGGTGGGGCTGCGGTCGCCAAAGACCAGCACCTGCCCGGCGGGAAACCGTTCCAGATCGGCGGTGATGTCATATTCGCGAAGCGCCCACATCACGCTGAGACAGGTCTTGGACCCCGCCTTGGCGCGGTCAATGTTCCAGCGCTGCATCAGTTCGGGGGTCGCGTCGCGCAACCGGGGCGCGACCTTTTCCCGGGACTGGGTGACGGGCGCGTAATTCGCCTCGGTATTGTGCCAGTTGCCCTTCCATTCCTCGGGCGACCGGAACGGGCATTCCACCACGAAGATCCGCTCGAACCGTTGCGGGTGATGGGCGCCAAGGGCCACGCAGATCGCCCCCCCGATCGAGGCGCCGGAGACGATGGCGCGGTCGATGCCCAGGGCATCCATCACCTCGATGACCGCGTCGGCATATTCCCTCACGGTCATGTGCCGCGTCAGCGGATCGCTGTCGCCCTGTCCGGGCATGTCCCAGGCATAGACATGGAAGCGTTCGGCAAGCGCGTCGATCACATGCTCGTATTCATAGGCCGAGCCGCCATTGCTGTGCAAAAGCAGCAGCGGAGTTCCTGCGCCGGCCGTCAGCAGATGGATCCGGCCCTGGGATGTCTGAACGAAAATATCCTGCATGCGTCACTCCGCCTGAACTTCTTTTTTCGGTATAGCGAGGAGTGTTGCAGGACAAAATTGCACTAGTTAGAACATTACCTGTGAAGAATATTCCGAAAAGTTGGAGCGCCATGAACAAATTCGCCGCCTTCCACTCGTTCGTCACGGTCTGCGAACAGGGCAGTTTCACCGCCGCAGCCAAGAAGCTTGGAACCTCTGCATCCACGGTCACGAAAACCATCAGCCGACTGGAGGACGAGTTGCGCGTGCGTCTTTTCAATCGCACGACCCGGCAACTGGTCCTGACCGAATCCGGGCAGGAATTGTTCGAGCGGGCCAAGCGGATCCTTCAGGACATCAACGAAACCGAAAGCATGATGCGTGTGGTCAGCAAATCGGTCCAGGGCACCGTCCGCATGGTCGTGCCGAACCTGTTCGGACGGCTGACGCTGGTGCCCGCGCTGGCCGAATTCTATGAGCTTTACCCGGACGTTAACCTGCAAGTGCATTTCAGCGACCGGCCCGTCGACCTGATAGAGCAGGGCTTCGATCTGGGCGTGCATACGGGTGAGCTTGGCGATTCAAGCATCATGCGACGGCAACTTACCCGAGGCCCGATGATCACCGCTGCCTCGCCCGAATATCTGGAACGGCACGGCATTCCCCAGAAGCCGGAAGACCTGATGCATCACAACTGCATCCACGGCCGTTTCGGTCTGGACTGGACGTTCAAAAGCGAATCCGCCAGCCGGCAGCGCATCAGGGTGTCGGGAAATCTGGCGGTCTATAACGGCGACGCCCTGCGCGAGGCTGCGGTGATGGGGCTCGGGATCGTCCACTCCTCGTGGTGGGCGCTGCGCCAGGACCTGCAGGCAGGCAGGCTATCCCCGGTCCTTGAGCCGTATCAGGTGGAAGGCCACGCGGTCTCCGTCATCTTCCCGGCAGGGCGCCATCTGCCTGCCCGCGTCAGGGCGATGATCGATTATCTGGCGCGGATTACCGCTCCCGGTGCGGAGGCGAGAGTGCCATGATCGGCCAAGCCGGCCCGCCATCCCATCGGGACTCAGCTTCGCATGCTGCCAACCTTCAATCTTGCGCCGGTCCGCAAAGGAATGATGGCTGCAGGGGATCGTCATTCGCTGTTGGACGCGCTACCCCAGATGCGACTTCGGTTGCGTTGAGAGTTTGGTGCGCCTGCATCCGCGGCCGAGGATGTTGGCCTTGAACACTTCGGCGGGCGTTCTGAACCCCAGACATTTGCGCGGCGTGGCGTTCAGGCCGGCGCACAGCCGCCTGAGCTCGTCCTGGGACAGGCTGTTCGGATCGGTGTCGCGGCAGAGCCAGCGCCGCAACCGCTTGTTGGCATTCTCGACCGCGCCCTTTTGCCACGGCGACTGCGCCTCGCAGAACCAGGTTTGGGCGCCGACCTCGGATTGCAGATGCGGCCAGTCGATGAATTCGGAGCCACGGTCGAAGGTCACCGAACGGCGGGCGTGCCGGGGCAGGGGCGAGAGCGCCCGGGCGATCTGCGCCATTATGTCAACGCCGTCTTAATTTTCCCCAAAAGCGCCGAAGTAAAATTCCCCACTACGGCGGTCGCGGCGATCAGCCGGCTTCAGTGATCGGCGCCTCCGTTGTGATGCTTTGGAGGACGCCCGC
>Ga0182738_1000399_pt1 | contig 63679 bp, 44 predicted proteins | sample eDN5th30CBELigMG_FD_128876 | JGI IMG/M metagenome (GOLD analysis project Ga0182738, IMG submission 128876) | Enriched Miracle-Growth compost microbial communities from Emeryville, California, USA - eDNA 5th pass 30_C BE-Lig MG (version 2)... ... | reverse complement strand
ATCGGCTCTTTTGCGTTCTGAACTTCGTCAGCCTGCATCGACGAATCCTGCGAATTCGCCTGCTTCGGCTTCCTTGTCAGAACACAAATCGCTCGATCTCGCCTGACAAAGCACCTTTCCGGACAGACTCTAAATGGTGCGGCCGCCATCCACGACAATACACTGTCCTGTCATCATCTGTGAACCGGTGGCCAGAAACAGGATGGCATCGGCAATGTCATCGGGGGAAGAAGCGCGCGGAATCGGATCGTGAGCCGTCATCTTTTCGATCTCTTCCGGCGTCATCCAGGCGGTCATCCACCGGGTGTCAATGGGGCCGGGGCAGACGGCATTCACGCGAATTTCCGGAGCCAGCACCCGAGCCAATGATTTGGTCATCGTATTCAGTGCACCTTTACTGGCGCAATAGGCGATGGAAGATCCGGTCCCTCCAATGCCCGCAATGGAGCTGACATTCACGACCGCGGCCTGATCCGATTTCCGCAGCAACGGCACAGCGGCCCGCGTCACAAAGAACGGACCTTTCAGGTTGACAGCCAGGATGCGATCCCATTTTTCCTCTGTCATCTCGTCCAGATTTCGATGCGGAATGGGAGACGTACAGCCGGCATTGTTGATTAAAACGTCCAGGCGACCAAATTTCTTTTCAATACATTTGAGCATCTCGACAACGGCATCGTTCCGGCTCACATCGCATTTTACCAGCAGAGAAGAGACCCCTTCTGCTTCAACGAGGCGACAGGTCTCCTTCGCCTCGTCTTCGCTGCGGGAATAGTTCACGACAACATCAAACCCTGCTGCAGCCAGCCGGGCCGCACAGGCCCGCCCCACTCCCGTTGCAGATCCGGTCACAAGAGCAGTTGGCATGGGGAGGCTTTCTTTTCGATCAGAAGGACACGTTCAGCACCCAGTGCGGGAGATTCGCACACCTCAGACGATATTAACAGGCTGCGAGAGGACATTCATGCCGTCGTCGTCCGATTGATCGGTCCATGCGGGGTGAATGCGATCTCAACGACCGACACCGCATTATTCGGTGCGAACCCTCTTCTTTTTCGGTTTCCTGCGGAAGGCCACCTGAATTTTCAGCATGATCGGCCTTTGACGAGGTGAATTCGGATGATTTTCCGCAAAGCGCCTTGTCACATTTCCAAAAGCAGGTATTCTTTTGGTCTGATTGATGAATTGCTTTCGGACAGGTTTCAGATTGTCCCGTTTTCGGGCTCGTGGTTGATTCCCCGCCGGTCAGTGCTTTCGTCCTCGTTGCAGAACAGAGTTGAATCGCTTCAACTCCACGCTTCTCCGAGAAAAGCCAATGCCGGGTTCTGAACAGAACCGATGCGTTCGATCAACCCGTGCATGAGCCCAATCAATTGCGCAGATCCCGGTGATGAAGATCTGTGCAGGTGGCGGTGTTGTCGCTGCCAGCTCTCTTTCCAACATCAACGGTGACGTTGTGTCGGTGGCACGGCAGTGCCCTGTCAGGGCTTGGTTTGGGGATGCGTCTTCGCAAAACGTCCTGCGTTGTCGGACTTTGCGTGAAGACCTACTCCCATTTTCAACATTGACAAAGCAGTCGTTTCATTTTCTCACTGACCACGTTTTTTCACAGACTGAACTCGCATTATGTCCGCTTCGACAGCTGCTCCGATTTCCGATACTCCTTTCCAGGCACTGGGTCTCAGTGAGACCATGTTGCAGGCATTGGAAAAAATCGGGCATTCCATTGCCACTCCTATTCAGGCCCGTGCCATTCCACTTCTGCTGGAAGGTCGTGATGTGCTGGGACAAGCCCAGACCGGCACCGGCAAGACCGGCGCATTCGCCATTCCCCTGCTGGAACGCATTGATCTGGCGGTGAAGCAACCCCAGGTCCTCGTGCTCGCCCCCACTCGTGAACTCGCCATTCAAGTGGCGGAATCCTTTGAAAGTTATGCTTCAGCCACTCCTGGCCTGCGAGTCACCGCCATCTATGGAGGACAGGACTACTCCATCCAGTTGCGTCAACTGAAACGTGGAATTCACGTGGTTGTCGGGACGCCTGGACGTGTCATGGACCATATGCGTCGCGGCTCGTTGAACCTGGACGGCCTGCAAGGACTTGTGCTGGATGAAGCGGACGAAATGCTGAAGATGGGATTCGCGGAAGATGTGGAATGGATTCTCACCCAGGCTCCCGAACAACGGCAGATCGCCCTGTTTTCCGCCACCATGCCCGATTCGATTCGCCGCATCGCCCAGCAACATCTGAAAAACCCGGCTGAGATCACCATTCAGCAAAAGACCGCCACTGCGGACACCATTGATCAGCGATTCGTCATCGTCACCCCTCATTCCAAAGAAGATGTGCTGGCACGTGTGCTGGAAGCGGAACCGACAGATGGAGTGCTCATTTTCGTCAAGATGAAGAGCACGACGGAACCATTGGCGGAATTTCTCGCTCAGCAGGGGCACCGGACTGCCGCCCTGAGTGGTGACGTGCCGCAGAAGCAGCGGGAACGGATTATCGAAAACCTGAAAAGCGGTAAGCTGGATGTGATCATTGCGACGGATGTCGCAGCCCGCGGACTGGACGTCCAGAGAATCAGCCATGTCATCAATTATGACTTGCCGTTCGATTCTGAAAGCTATGTCCATCGCATCGGGCGCACGGGACGGGCGGGACGGACCGGCAATGCCATCCTGCTGATTCAGTCTCGTGAACAGTTCAAGTTGCGAAGAATCGAACAACAGACCCGTCAGCGTATCCAGCCGATGCAGATTCCTTCCAAGCGGGATATCAACCGCCGCCGGACCACACAATTTCATGAAAAGATTACAGGCGCACTCGCCCATCCGGAACTGGGAACATTCGCATCGCTGATTGAACAGTATCGCACTCAGAATCCGGAGACCCCGGTGGAGCAGATTGCAGCGGCCCTGGCGCTGATGTCCACTGGTGACACTCCACTGTTCCTGACTGATGATCTGAAGTCTGCCAGTTTCAGTGATCGACGAGATTCCCATCGTGATGGACGCCGTGAAGGAAACCCGCGACGCGAACGTACTTCTGATGGCGACTCCCGTTCTGAACGACCCCGCCGGGATCGATCGACCGGCAGCAGTGGTCGTTCCGATCTGGAAATGGAGACCTTCCGGATTGAAGTGGGACATACCCATCAGGTGAAGCCCGGCAACATTGTGGGAGCCATCGCCAACGAGACCGGCATCGACACCACTTATATCGGCCGTATTCAGATTTACGACGATTTCAGCACGGTGGATCTGGCTGCAGGCATGCCTGACGACATCTTCTTCGCCTTGAAGAAGGTCTGGGTGTCCGGTCAGCAACTCAATATCTCACGAATTGGCCGGGATCAGGTTCCACAGAATCGGCCATCCGCCCGCAGATTCAAGGAACACTCCAAGCCCAAGCGGTTTGCTTCGAAATCGTAACGGTGACCATCAACGCAAATTGCCGATGGGCCGTCATGCGTGAATGTCTTCCCGTCATGCAGGTGGCCTTTTCAGGAGCCGCTCACAACAAATGCGTGTTGTGCGGCTTCCACAATCGCGGTCAGGTCTTCCATTTCCAGCAGACGCTGAACTTCGCGTTCGTTTTCCAGCGGCAGCATAAAAAAATCGGAGACCAGATCCGCGTTCAATTTGCTCAAGAAAGAAACGTTCGCCCAGTCTGCGGCAGCAGCAATCCGCACCGCGGCCAGCATGTCCGGCGGCTGCGCTCTCTGAATCGGCTTAATGGCATCTCGTGGCTCCCGGACCGATTTCAAAATTTCCAGACCCGGACCGGGAGGAGCTGAAAGTTCCGAGAGAACAACAATCCGGCCGTTCCGTTCCACCATTCGACGCCCGACATCCACCGCGGCAGCCACTTGATCCCAATGGTGGCCAGCTGCATCACGGGGAACTGTGACCAGAACCAGTTCCGCCCGTTCAGGCATGTGAACCAGCCAGTTGGACTTCAGCTTTTTCCTCGCGCGGCGGAGCACGCTGTCCGCTTGACCGGCAATCACTTCATGAGCCGAAATTCCACCTGACGGAATGACGGCAATGGAAAGTTGCAGCCCCAGCAGCCAACCAACTTCATCAATAATCTGCCGCATCGGCCGTGAATCATCCGGTCCCAATTCTTCGTGGCCCTGGCCCTTCACACGCTGTAATGCTTCCAGGTCAGACAACCCGGGGTACAGACTGCTGGCAGTGCCGCGGATTCCCAATACGGGGTCGAATTCCGCCGGCCCAACGGTGACGACCACGTCCGCATCAATAATGACTCGGGACATGTAAACCCGTTCATTTCCCGCGGTAGACGCCAGATATGCACAACTGTCTTCCGCCGTGGGATCATGCCGGATGAGTGGAATCTGCTCACGAACCTCGGCAGGGAGCGCTCTGCGTGGATCGATGCCATCCACTGTCTTCCAGACAGCCGGTTGAATCAGCGTGATCTCTGCCGGTTGGACTCCCGCTGCCGCAAGTGTTTTCCATAATTCCAGAAACACATGGTCCGCGTCTGGCGTGTCGACATCCACCACCACCGCCACATGATCACCGGGCACAAACGCGCGCCTCACTTCCGGAAAATCCACAGGCACATTCAACGCCTGCTTCACCTGCTGCTGCGGATCAGAGACGCCCCCGGGAGCACGATGATGGATGAGCAATTGACGTGCGAGGAGGGTTGCCTGAAATCTTCCACTCAGACCATACGGCAACTGCAAGGAAACAATTTCGTCCGACATCAGGAATTTCGATTCTGCAGAAGTAACAGCAAGTTGCTCTGGCCTGGGACCGCGCAGCGCGCGTTTCGACTGATGACAGGCGATTCGCCGCGTGGCGGAACGCGACCTATGCGTGGAAAATGTGCTCAAAGCGAAATTTGAATTAGAGCAAATTACTCTGGATCAATCATTCAGGTGGACAGGCAGACTCTTCGAGAATGCTTTAATATACATTCTTAACAAAATGTGGGTGAGATTGGCTTTTTGGCCTGGCGAGTATGGACGTGGAGCCCATCAACAGATATTATTGTATCTGGAGACCCTCATTCTCCAAAATAGCAGGAGTTATTATTCAACATGACGATTGTCGATCATTGATGACAAGATTTGCTCGACTTGGGTGCCAATGCAGTAGTACACCGATATATATTGGCATGTTGTTGACTGGCGCCTTGCCTACCTTCCCAATATTCGCAGGAAAACTGCGGAGTGACTTTCCCCGGTGATACGAAGCAGGCAGCATGCTCCGTATGATTGAGAGAAACCATAACCCACCTGAATGCCCCACCTCCAAACCCCCAGGTGTTTGAGATGCGAGTGCGCTGTCCTCATTGTGGCCATTGCTTCCGAGTGGAACGTTCCGCTCTCGGGCAGCGCGGTCCATGCCCTCAGTGCCGGAAAATGCTTCGAATTCCTGCGATTTCCAAAGCAAAAATCGCGCCGCTGGAGCTCATGCCCGCCGCTGATCCAGCCAACTCAACGGATCTGCCCGCTTCACAGAGTCCCGCGATCCGCCCATCCGGTGTTCTGAACTCGATCTCCAAAAGACGAATTAAAATCTCCGCAATATGGGGAGGGGCGGCACTGACGTTGTGTGCTGTCGCTTTTCTGGGATGGGATTCTTTGTCCATCCCGCACGCCGCAACGCGTATGGCTGCTGCTGCGGATTCTCCTCCCTCCGCTGCGCCTGCCGCCAGCTTTGAGCAGGATCTTCTACCTTTCATTCAAAAGTACTGCGCGGATTGCCATGGCAACGGTTCTTCGGAAGGGGACTTTGCTCTGGACCGGTATCAGGACCTGGCGAGCATGCATCGGGATCGCGCGGTCTGGACCAAATTATTGAAGCTGGTGGAACTCGAATCCATGCCCCCCAGCAGTGCGGATCAACCGACACCCGAAGAACGGGCAAAAGCAGTTGCCTGGATCGATCATCAACTGTTTTATGTCGATTGCAGCGTGGAGCAGAATCCCGGACGAGTGACCGTACATCGTTTGAATCGCACGGAATATAATAATACCGTCAATGCTTTGCTGGGAATCAACTTTCAGCCCGCAGACCAGTTTCCATCGGATGATGTGGGGTATGGCTTCGATAATATCGCCGACGTCCTGACGGTTCCGCCGTTACTGGTGGAGAAGTATCTGGCTGCTGCAGAATCGATCGCTGCAGTCGCCATTCGCAACTTGAGTCCGCTCTATTTTGAAGAACCGATGGATCGTCACTGGGAACTCAAGGGAGGGGTCCAGAGAACTCGGGAAGGTCACATCTTCAGCAGTCTCGGCACATTGAAAGCGCCAGTGCGCATTCCCCGCCAGGGACTTTATCACCTGAACGTTCAAGCCAGACAGGATCGGGCTGGGGATGAAGCGGCAAAAATGGAAGTCCGTTTCGCCGGCAAAGTCATCAAGACAATTGAAGTTGAGAGTCCGCGCAGGCTCACGCAGTATGTGGTGTCGATTCAGGCGGATGACAGTGGCGACCAGGAACTCTCCATTGCTTTCCTGAATGATTTTTATGATGCCAAATTAAAGAGGAATAAAGATCGCAATCTCATTCTTGGAGAGGTCACTCTTGAAGGTCCATTTGATCTGACCGAGGAAGAACGTCGCGGCCTTCGGCTGATTCGTCAGACCCCCGGGGACAAGCTGACAGTGGCAGAAGCGGCCACGCAGAACCTGCAGGCGTTTCTCCCACGTGCTTTTCGTCGCCCCGTCACGCACGAAGAAGTTGCCCGCTATGTGCAACTTGTGGAAAAAGCCCACAAAAACGACCTCTCCTTTGAAGAGTCGATGGGGGTTGCCCTGCAGGCAATTCTGACCTCGCCGGACTTCCTGTTTCGAGTGGAAGGGGGACGGCGGCAAGAGGGACAAATTGAGATGCTGGATGACTTCGCACTGGCATCCCGATTGTCTTACTTCCTGTGGAGCAGTTGTCCGGATGAAGAACTGTTCGAACTGGCCCAGTCCCAACGGCTGCACGAACCGGAAATTCTGAAAGCACAGACGTTCCGCATGTTGAACGATCCACGGTCTGCAGCCCTGGTGAAAAATTTTGCCGGTCAATGGCTGGGGTTACGCAAGCTGGTGACAAGCGATGTTGATCCAGACACCAAACTGTTCCCCGAGTTCACTCGCGAAATTCGTGACGATCTCTGGAGAGAAACGGAACTCTTCTTTGGCAGCATCGTGCAGGAAAACCGCAGCATCTTCGAGTTGCTGACAGGTCGCTATACTTTTCTCAACGAACAACTCGCCAGATACTATGGAGTTGACGGCATTCAGGGACCGGAGTTTCGCCGAGTCGAATGGGGAGACCAGCATCGTTCCGGTGTGGTGACGCAGGGCAGCATTCTCACATTAACAAGTTACCCGAATCGAACTTCTCCGGTAAAACGGGGTGAATGGGTTTTGTCGGTTCTGCTGGGAGATGCTCCTCCTCCGCCTCCTCCCACAGTACCGAATCTGGAGCAGACGACTGCCAAAAATCCGAATTTATCATTTCGAGAGACACTTGAGTTGCACCGGACAGATCCCGGCTGCGCATCATGCCATAAAGTCATGGATGCTATTGGATTTGGACTGGAGAACTTTGATGCCATTGGTCGATGGCGAACGGAAGACCAGGGGCGTCCTGTGGATTCTGCTGGAATGCTGCCCGATGGAACGAAAATCAACAGTGCCGATGACCTCGTGAATGTTTTAATCGGGCGGCGTGACGAATTTGCCCGGCATCTGACAGAAAAAATGATGACCTTCGCCATCGGTCGGGGCGTCGATTGGTATGATCGTTGTGCGATTGATGGCATTTTACAGCAGATTGAACAGGATGATCGTTTTTCCTCGCTGATCCTGGGAGTTGTGAATTCGGCACCCTTCCAGTTAAGAAAGCTTCAGGACCCGGCACCGGCCCGCCCATAATCCCCCCGCAGATTGCGAAGAGAGAAAAAGGGAGAATTCCGATGAAATACATTTCTCGCCGTACATTGCTCAAAGGCACCGGAGCCGCTTTGGCCTTGCCTGTTCTGGACGCCATGCTTCCCCGGGCAGCGTGGGCTGCTCCCGAGATGCTGGTCCGTAATCGCATGGCATTCATCTATGTCCCCAATGGTGCGATCATGCAGTCCTGGATTCCGGAAAAAATCGGATCGGACTTCGAACTTCCCCAGACACTCTCACCGTTGCAATCCATAAAAGATGATGTGCTGGTCCTGTCCGGGTTGGCGCAAAATAACGCCCGAGCCCTGGGAGATGGTGCAGGAGATCATGCTCGCGATTCCTCCTGTTTCTTAACCGCCCAGCATCCCCGCAAATCCGACTCCGATATTTATGTGGGAACATCGATCGATCAGGTGGCCGCAAAACGGCACGGACATCTGACCAGACTCCCTTCGCTGGAACTTGGACTGGAGGCGGGACGACAGGCGGGCAGTTGTGATTCCGGATATGGGTGTATCTATTCTTCGAACATCTCCTGGAATTCTGCCGCGACACCAATGGCGAAGGAGATTCGCCCGCGAGCCGTCTTTGAAAGAATGTTTGGTGACGGAGAAGATCCCAAGACACATGCCCGACGCAACTTTTTCCGACAGAGCATCCTCGATTTCGTTTCCGAAGATGCCCGCCGATTGAACAAGTCGTTGGGAGTCACGGATCGCAATAAACTGGATGAGTACTTCACCAGCGTGCGCGAAGTCGAGCAGCGAATTGCCCGGTCATCCATCCCGGTGGATCAGATCCCGGAATTTGCTCTTCCAGATGAAGAACCCAAAACATTCGCCGAGCAGGTTCGTTTGATGTACGATCTGATGGTCCTCGCATTCCAGACCGATACCACCCGTATCTGTACACTGATGCTGGCCAACTCCGGCAGCAACCGGACATACCGTGAAATCGGTGTCGCGGAAGCCCATCATCAAATTTCTCACCACCAGAATGATGAAGGGAAAATGGCCTCGTTGCAGAAAATCGATCAGCACATGATCGAACAGTTCGCCTACTTCCTGAATCGGCTCAAACAGATTCAGGAAGGCCAGGGGACTCTGCTGGACCATTCAATGTTGCTGTACGGTTCTGCTCTGGCAGATCCGAACCGGCACGCACATCATAACCTGCCGATTGTTCTGGCTGGTCATGGCAACGGCACCCTGCAACCCGGTCGCCACTTGAAGTATGCGAAAGAAACTCCGCTGGCCAATCTTTACGTCTCCATGCTGGAGCGGATGGACGTAAAACTGGATCGGTTTGGAGACAGCAACGGCCCCCTGACAGACCTGGCTGCCGGCTAGAGCGCATTGGCCGTCATACGCGTGAGCACTCGCAGAGAGAATCCAACGATTGATCGTTTCGCTGCAGACGGTAGCGAAACGATCAATCGGTCGAACCAGGGCTTACGTGGAAGATTTGTCGCCGGCCACCAGCGATTGAACTTCCGGAGCCAGACGCCGCATCCCTTCTGCGATCGAAACAATCGGTCGATAGTCAAAATCCGACTCAGCCCGGTGCACGGTATAAGTGTGGGACTGGCTGAGTTGAGAGGCCAGAAATCGTGTCATCGGAGGATCGGTCTCCCTGCGCATCAACCAATAGGCCGCTTCGCACACAATCCCCAAGCTTCGTGCCACCCCAGGGGAAACAGATCGTTTCACTGGCGGAAGTTGGCCCAGTGCCAGAATCTGATCAATCCACGTCCACAACCGTACTGGTTCGGGTTCATTGATGAAATAGGCGTTCCCCGCACAACGGCCCATCTCACATAATTCATCATGGGCCTGCACATGTGCCGCTGCGGTATTTTCCACGTAGGACATGGAGACCAGATTGCTGCCCTTGCCCACTCGGATGAGCTTTCCAGCCCGGGCCCGGGAGATGAGTCTGGGAATCAGGTGATTGTCGCGTGGTCCCCAGATGAGATGTGGCCGTAACGAGACTGTCTGCAGGCCATGCGTTTGATTGGCTGCCAGAACTGCCTGTTCCGCCAATGCTTTTGAATGCGGATAGTGACAGAGCCACTTTTGTGGATAGGGCAGCGATTCATCCGCGTCAAGATGTGAGATTCCGTCATACACCACGCTGGGAGAACTGGTGTAGATCAGACGTTTGACCCCTTGCTGCCGGCAGGCCCGGATCACATTTTCCGTTCCCTGTGTGTTGATTTCATAATATGTTTTCCACTTTCCCCAGATTCCGGGGACTGCGGCCACATGAAAGACTGCGTCCACACCCGATAACGCCTCGATCAATGCAGAAACATCACGCAGATCGCCTCGATGAATCGTTACCCCGGAGGCAGCCAGTTCGGGGTAATCACCTCGTGCAAAAATGTGCACCCGATCGCCTCGCGCACACAACTGCTCGACGATGTATCGTCCTAAGAAACCACCTCCACCTGTCACCAGTGCCTGCATGGAAACCGCATTCCAACTTGGATTTTTTCGGGCTGGATGGTCAATGGAAAGCATCCATTTCTTCCCGGCTCAGATTTCCGCCGCTGCGCAGGACCGCTTCCGAAAGCGGCAACGTCCAGGCGGGCACATCCGAACCGGCAATCTGACGCAGACATTCGTCCAGATCGTATTCCACTCGTTTGAGTTGCACATGGCCATCTTCGATGATGGCATAGCTGGCCCGCCAGTCTCCATCTCGAGGCTGCCCCACGCTGCCGGGATTGATGACCTGCAGATGCCCCAGGTCGAGATGGAACGGCAAATGGGAATGTCCCACGCAGACAAAGTCTGCATCAATTCCTTCCAGCCGTTGAGTCCAGGCGTCATGATCGGCGGCAAGATACTCGTCCATGGCATCGCGAGGGGTGGCATGGATCAGGAACAGGTTCAACTCTTCCACTCGAAAAAAAGCGGAGACCGGCAGACGGGCCAGGAACTTCATTCGCTGGGAATCCAGTAACTTCCAGTGCAACGGCCGTGTGGCTGCCGCCAACCGCCGATAACCTCGTCCTCCTACGGGGGCCACGCGTTGTGCCACAGCATGATCGTGATTGCCTCGAATGGACGCATCAGCATGTTTGCGGACCCAGTCAATACAGGGCAATGGATTCGTGCCATAGTCGACAAGGTCGCCAATCACGACACAGCGATCATAATCTTCCTGAATCGCCTGTAAGGCGGCCCAGTTCGAATGAATATCCGCAACGACCAGAATTCGCATAGGTATTTCTGAAAAGCATTTGACGATAGGACCTGCACAAGCATTACAATGCAGCCTGCCTTACTCAATCGTTCCAAGCCCTGACAAGGCACGAGCCGGAAAAAGTTTTCTATTTTCTGATCGGATCGGGGGTCAAGATGAAGTAGAATGCTTTCGATGCACTTCAAGGCTGCCCGCAGCAACGATCAGGATTCCCTGCAGACTGCTGGTGATCGAAGTTCTTTTCAGAATCAATTTCAGGCTTGCCACGACTGAATTTCAGACTCAAGGATGAGGACATGACTGGGTGCGAAATCGGCATTACAGTCCTGGTATAACGATATGTCAGAGTTGGGCTTTCAGCAATCGACCGGCTCCAGCAACCTCGGCCTGACGTTTATCAGGCCGTTGCCGCAAGGGGGAGGTGCGCAAACGACCACGGACGCGGAAGGATCGTCTGTCCGGGGGATCTCGCTCACTCTTTCCGATCGCCTTTTTCCACCGCGTGCCCTGGAGGAAGCTGGAACGGCTCCCCCCGTGGCGGGAGTGGAACTGGGCCATTTCGTCATGGAAGAACGGATCGGTCGAGGGGGCATGGGGGCCGTGTTTCGGGCGGTCGATAAGCGCCTCGGACGAGTCGTCGCGGTCAAAGTGCTCACCGCCGAACATTCTTCCGACCCCGAAGCGGTCATGCGATTTCAGAATGAAGCCCGGGCTGCAGCTCGACTGGATCACGAAAACATCGCCCGCGTGCATTATATCGGTGAAGAATACGGGCTGCATTTCATCGCGTTCGAATTTGTGATGGGGGCGAACGTTCGCAACGTCATTCTGCAGCGTGGAGCACTCTCTCCCGCGGAGGCAGTCAATTACACACTGCAGATTGCGGAGGCGCTCCGGCATACCAGTGCTGCCAATGTCGTACACCGGGACATCAAACCTTCGAATATCATTATTTCCCCATCCGGTCGGGCGAAGCTGGTGGACCTGGGTCTGGCGCGTCACATCAACCCGGACCTGTCACGAGAACTGACCACAGTGGGGACCGCACTGGGAACGTTCGACTATATCGCTCCCGAGCAGGCACTGGATGCGCGGAACGTCGATATCCGGAGTGATATCTATTCACTCGGTTGTACGGTCTATCACATGTTGACCGGTTCTCCCCCTTACCCCACGGGGACGATGTTTGAAAAGGTGATGAATCATCACCGGCCGACTCCCCCCAACCCGACAGACAGAAACCGGCTGGTGACTCCGCAGCTGGCTCGCATTGTTCAAAAAATGATGGCGGCCAATCCGGAAGAACGGTACGAAACTCCCGACGGTCTGATTGATGACCTGGTGGTGATTGCCACCAATATGGGACTGCAACCGACGGTCCCCGACGCCAAGGTCTGGCAGCTTCCCCTGCGGGATCGATACAGTTCCCGCTGGAACGGTGTCCGAACCTGGAGCACGGTGGCACTCATTCTCATTGTCGTGGTGCTGGCGGACCGATTGCGATCACTCTCGCCATCCGCTGTTCCCCCCACAGATCTTCCCGAACTGATCGCGAGCAATCATTCCAAAGACAATCTTCAGCCGGAATTTTCTGGTCACCCTTCCATTGACACACCGCAGACGATGCTGGGGGAAAACGCCCCTCTGACACCTCGTGTGATCGAAGCTGAAAGCTCCGGCTCCCCCAATGAAGGGACATTGATCAAAGTTCCTTCGCTGAATGGGACCGGTATTTTCAACCCGGACGATTCTCAGGTGCCGTTAACGCTGGAACCCGACAGGTCATCGGGAACCGAGAAGATCGAAGTCGCCGGAAGCAGTTCCCGGCCTCTCACTTCAACGACATCGTCGCCTTCACCCATGGCCTCCGGTGAAACTGTTGCAGGGGAAGGTCCCGTCATGCCGATCCGTCCAGTGACGATCCCGGAGGTGACCGATTCCACTCCCGCCATACGTCCGGGAATGCTTTCCAATTCGTCTCAGCCACAATCTGTCGAAACTCCTGTTGTGCCATTGCCCTCGTTTGTGGTGGTTTCGCCTGCCACACAAGGAGATCTGGCCGAAGGACGATTTCCAGCAGCCACGTTGGCTGCTGCCTGCGCGCTGGCGAAAGAGGGCTGGACGATCGAAGTGCCGGTCAATGGACCGGTCCTGAATGTGCTGGAATCAGTTCAGATCATGGATAAGAAAATCAAGCTCCGGCCCGCCCGGGAATATCGTCCCGGAATCGATTCCCGGCCCCTGTTGCGAGTTGATCTGTCGCTGCAGAACTCGGCCGGTTCATTCTCTTCCTCCAGAGAGATGTGGAAGCTGGACCGTGCAGCCATCGAGATCAGTGATGTCGATATTGAGATGATTGTCGATCCGACCGCCACGCTGGACTGGTCGATTGCCACGTTGCTGAATGGATCACGATTTTCTGCCCAGGGGGTCTCCATCACGATGGTAAACCCGGGAAACAGTCAGGCTGCGCTGGTGAGTGTGCCTGCATCAGAATCGCCGGAATCCCCGGAACTGATGCCCGAACGCATGCAGAGCCGTCTGAACCAGATCGACTTCAAAGATTGTATCGTGCGGGGTCAGTTCGATTTCACCGTCCAGCAGGACAGCCCTCTCAGTATGAGTCTGCAGAATACGGCATTGGCGTTGTCCGGTTGCCTGATCCGGATTGACGGATCAGATTCCTATTTGAAGGGCATGGATTCCGCTTCGGATCATCAGACCACGATTCTGCTCGACCATGTGACGATGATGGCTGCCCGGGGATTGCTCAATGCCAATTCCGGAGACCATGGCTCGCTTCCGGAAATTCAGATTGAAATCAACGACAGCGTCTGCAGCGTGATCAGCGATGAACAGATCATGCAACCGCTGATGGCCATTTCCGGACACGAAGCGTATGAAGTCCTGCTCGACCAGATCGTCTTTCGCAATAACCGGGACCCCAGCTTTGTGCAGATTTCCGGTCCCTTCAGCATGATCGATTCCACACGCTCACAACCACCGGGGATGGGACGTGAAATGACTGCCGAAGATTTTGGGGTGAGAAACTTTCGACAGGTGAATACCAGCCTGTTGCAGGGGTCAACCGGCAAGAGCATCACAGACTGGCATCTTATCCGCCGGTCAGAGTTGGAACTTCGGGCAGGAGATGATAATCCCGCGATCGATACTTCCGGAAACCTGCATAACGCCGGCGTCGACTGGCAATCATCACGACTGCCCAGCGTGCTTCCACGACAAGATGATTAGAACGCATGAACTCCGCATAGACCGCGTCCCGCCACGCGGCGAGTTGCATTTCACCCGTCGAAACGCGCGGCTGCGCGGGCCAGAGCAACTTGCTCTAGAGATTAAAGCGATTGCTGTTTCATCACGATCGATCAACGCACTTACTGGATCGTAAATTCCTGCATGTCGGGAAGATCGTCTGACGGTGAAGAATCTGTTGAGGCAGGTTTTGTTGCTGCAGGGACTGTTGCGGCAGGAACAGTCGACGTCTGGGGAGGAAGTGGACGGGTCAGAGGTGCACCCGCCTGGCGCTCCAGGAGATTTTCTGCCAGCCAGTGCAACCAGTTCACCGGTGGAACTCCGTAAGGTCGAAACTTTTCGGCAGTGCCCGTTTCTTCGCGGTGCAGCAACGCACGATGAGTTCCTAAACGCGATGCTCCCGGCGAATCGATCAGATTGCTGGAGTCGGAGGCGTTCATCTGAAAGGCGATGCGCAGCTCCAGTTCGCGCAAACTCTGACGCGAGAACCAGCGATCGATATTGTTATAAGAGTCGCACCAGATCATGGCGTGCATGCCGACAGAAGGGCCGCGCGCCAGCAGCTCCGCAAACAGCTTTCCTGGACTGGGAGTTTTTTCCGCCGTGCTGCCAAAGGTGCCCATGCCAAAATCATCATCCGCTTTGCGGAGATCACGGAAGCGGGCGATATTGAAAATGAATAACACAATGGGGGGTGCGGTCTGATCTGCTTCCTCTTCACGGCGATTCAATTCTGCCGTCATGGCCTGCAGAAAAGGAGCAGTTTCATCCGGGCTGATCTTGCGTCCATCCACCGGGAGAGTTCGCAGAAATGTTTCCCAGGTCTCTGCTTCGGGAGTTCCCGCATGGCTGCCATCCAGCACGAACAGGGAATTCATTTCCTGTTGCGGTGACAGCGACGCAGCCAGCGTGGTGAAGGCGGCGGTCATCACCCCCAGTGCTGCATCCGCATCCTGTCCCGCCAACAAGACATGGCTGCCGGTCTGCCGATGCAGCGTGATCGATGTGGCGGGAGCAATCTCCACGGCATCCCCCAGCCAGAACGTGGGGGTGAGAATCGGCTGCTGCCGGGCGGGATAGTCGCGAACAAGTTCGAGGAGATGGAAATTGCGAGTCAGATCCGAGGGAATGTTCCCTTCAAAGACAATTGTCGGTTCCAGCGGCATGGGCTGATGCTGTAATCGTTGCTGGAAGTCCTTCAAGGCCGATTCCCGTTCGGCATCCGTGATCCAGGCGATCTGGAAAGGATGATTCCCTTCCATCATGCCATTGGCATCGTTGTAAATGGCTTCTCCCGGTCGTGTCAGTAAGCGGGCGGCAGTATTGTCTTCACTCAGAATCAGATGAGCATCCGCTTCGCTGCATTGTAAGGCGACACGGACTGCCACTTGTCCCAGTGTGCTGCGGGCCAGCGAATAGGCTCCTCCCAACGTCTGAGATCCCAGAATGACATGAATGCCGAATGCCCGCCCCTGCCTGACCAGTCGGTCCAGCAGCAGCGAGGCGTTCTGGCTGATCTTGTCATCTTCCACAAAGAACTCCTGAAATTCATCGACCACCAGCAGAATGCGTGGCAGCGGCAGTCCGGTGGAATTGCGATATCCCGCAATGTCCTGCACGCCATGGCGTCGAAACAGTTCTCCCCGTTCCTGCAGGACATCCCCCAGCTTCATGAGCGCACTGACCCCGAATTCGCGATCACTCTCCACAGCGATAATCCGGGCATGTGGCATCTGGTGCGTGGCATAGTCCTTGAATTCAACCCCCTTTTTGAAGTCGATCAGAAAGAAATTGACTTCCAGCGGACTGTAATGCAGGGCCAGATTGGTGATGAGAATATGGAGGAACGTGGACTTTCCGGACCCAGTCTTACCGGCAACCAGCATGTGCTGCGAAGTTCCTTTGCCCAGGCGCAGTTGCTGGAGTTTCGTGGCGCCTGCCCGCCCCAGTGGAATGACCAGTTCGGAACGGCTGTCTCCGGTCCAGACACGATCCGCGGGGGGAGTGATGCGACCAAAAGAGACTTCCACCCGCCGGGCATCTTTACTGGCATCACCCACCATCTTGACGATGGACGTAAACTCGTCTGGCGAGGGAGGAGTGTCGATGATGACCGGCCATCGGGACAGGGGGGGCTCCGAGGCATGATAGGCTTCGGAACGCCAGTCAAACCGGGACATGTGAGTCTGAATGTCGGCCAGTGTGAAGTTGTTCGGCAACTGCTTGGCCGGATCATAACTCATCAACGTATACACTCCGCAACGGGGACCGCTGTTCACGATACTGACCATTCTCCTGGCAGCAATTTCACTGAACTTCGCCGGAAAATCACTGACGACCAGCACGTGATACGGTTCCGCCACTTCTCCGGCGGACTCGTTGTATTCCTCGATTGTCTGAAATTCGTTCCGCAGATATTTCTGTAACACGTTTTCCATGTGTTCGGTGAGATCTGCCAGTCTGGATTCAATCTGATTGGCTTCTGTCCAGATCCGGCTGGTGACCAGTAATTCATCAAAGTCCGCCAGGTGCATGAACCCGCTGAAACTTTCCCCCAGCCCGACCGGATCGATGATCGTAAATCGTAATTTTCCGGGGGGAATCAAAGTGAGCAAACGCAGCATCAGGCACTGCAGCCCTCCAATGGCGATATTCCGTGCTCCCTGACTGGGAGCCTTGAACAACACACTCGTCGCCTGCGGAAAGGAGAGTTCGCAGGGGAGACGATGCTGGGTGACGCGGGGGGCCAATCGGGGATCTGTAGAGATCGCCCCCTGCCATTGATTGAGGTCGACGTCGTAATCTCCAATCCGAATGGCTGGAGGAATCTGCGTGGGAGGCTGCCATTGCCCGCTGGCCAACGTGGTCCAGTCGGGAAAAAGTTGTTGACTGTGCTGAATGTTGTCGCGAAGCCCGGATTCGAAACGCTGCCAGCCTTGCTCCCAGTCTGTTTTGAGTTGTCCCCATTGTGTCTGCAGGCTGCGACGTTTCTGGCCGGTGCTGGACTCCAGTTCCTGTTGAGCCTGTTCAATCCGGCTTCCCCAGTTGCGATGCAACTGTTCGATGTTGGCCTGATGAGCCTGATCCAGCGATTCCAGTGCTGCCTGGAGTTCAGCGGAGATGGCTGCATAATCATGGGCAAAACGCTGTTGCTCGATACGGGTCTGTGCTTGCTCCTCCTGCTCGATTTCATCCAGTTTCTGCCCGTGAGCCTGTTCGAATCTCTGCAACGAGGTCTGACGGTCACGTTCGATCTTCTTTTGATGAACCTCGAAGTCTTTCTGCTGCCGGATCAACTGATCTTTGGCAAATTTCATCCAGTGCTGATGAGCCCAGTACACTTCTCCCCGCGAGTCCAGCAATTGCCGAATCACGTCCGACTGCCGCATGGTGGCCAGCGTATAAGTCACCAGCGTCAACAGCAGTGCGCCCATGGCCCCGGCCACGGCTGAGACGATCATCCAGGTCTGCGACTCTTTCCCTTCCGGAATTCCGAAGGTGGCGGGCTCTGCCATGCGGGAAAAGGGAATCGAGATGACCAGAGTCAGGATCAGAAACAGAAAGAACGCGCGGAATCCCCGGACCAGTTGCGGCAGGATCAGAGAGTTCAAAGTCTTCAGTTCGCCCCGGGCTGCTCCCAGTGCCTGAACAAAACGGGCCGCCGCCATTTCACGATCACGGGGAGGATTTGTAAACTCGGCAAGCGGGGGAAGGTCGGAATTTCGCGACCCCAACTGTGCGGAAATGTCCGCATCCAGACGTTCCCATTGGGCGGACTGTTCTTCTTCCGACTTCTCCAGCAGCGTTTTGAATCGTTCGAACATCCGCGCCGGGCTGTCCCCCGCAGAATCGTCCATCACGGAGGAGACGATCCAGGTGCTGTCGTTCCGCTGCTGCTCGATGCTGGAACGAGATCTGGTGGCCTTTTCTGTGATCCCGCGCAGCGTCTGACGGTGCTCCTGTTCCTCCGTCTGCAACCGTGTTTCGAATTCCGACTGCAATTGTTCCCGAGCGGACTGGTAGTCCGCTTCGACGGCTGCCAGTTGTGCATCTCGAGTCTGAATTGAATTCGCCAGCGTTTCCTGGCGGCGCAATTCCTCCACATCCGGCCCGCTGTTGAGCGAACGCAACATTTCTTCAGCCTGTGCTCTTTGCTGAATGTCTCGTTCGAAGTTTGCCAGCAGTTCAGAGAGGTTGATCATAAGTCTCTATCGTACCTGCAGGGCACGCTCCCGTCTGCCTTCCCTGGGTATGATGATGATCCCATGCCCAATGTTCTCCCTGCGCATGTGTATGTATATGTGCTTGGGGAAACCAGACGTTGCTGAGTGAAGTCATTCGAGAAAGCCAATGTATTTGCTCCAGCGTTTCCTGCCGGGAAAGAGGATCATGATGAAACGAACGAGATGAAGTCGCTCGTCTTTTCAGGAAGGCCGGCGGGAGCCCGCCCTACGAGGACTTCTTTGTCGTGATCGGTGAAATGACTGGTGAAATCACCGCATCCGGATCATGGCGGAAGACCAGAATCCCCAGTGGGGGCAAAGTGAGTGTGATGCTTTGGTCGCGACCGTGCATCTTCACGGGTTTTGTTTCCGCTCCTCCTCCCGACCCGACATCCGAACCACCATACATCCAGGCATCGCTGTTGAAGACTTCCTGATATTTCCCAGGTAACGGCACACCCACGCCGTATCCTTCGCGAGGTGTGGGAGTCATGTTCATCACCACCACCAGCGTTTCTTTCCGGTCTTTCGAAAACCGGCAGAACGCATACACACTATTGTTGGCATCATCCGCCTGAATCCAGGCGAACCCGTCGTGTGAGCAGTCCAGTTCGTACAGTGCAGGATGGTTCCGGACGAGGAAATTGAGATCTTTTACATAGCGCTTAATACCGGCATGGGTATCGATGGATTCCAGAGCCCAGTCCAGTTCCCCATCATGATTCCATTCTGTCCACTGCCCCAGCTCTCCCCCCATAAACAGCAGGGATTTTCCGGGGATCGTTGCCTGGTATCCCAGCAGCAGTCGCAGATTTGCGAACATCTGCCACATATCACCAGGCATTTGTGAGATCAGGGATTTCTTGCCGTGCACTACTTCATCATGAGATAACGGCAGTACGAAGTTTTCGGTAAATCCATAGAGCGTACGAAATGAAAGCTCATTCTGATGATGACGCCGATAAATGGGATCTCGTCGGAGATACCGCAGCGTATCATTCATCCATCCCATATCCCATTTCATGGTGAAGCCCAGACCGCCATCATAGACTGGTCGCGAGACACCCGGCCATGCGGTCGATTCTTCCGCAATGGTCAGGATACCGGGAAATTCTCCATGCAGCATGGTATTCATCTCTTTGAGAAACTGGATCGCTTCCAGGTTCTCCCGTCCGCCATACCGGTTGGGCACCCATTGACCCGACTTGCGTGAATAGTCCAGGTACAACATCGACGCCACAGCATCGACCCGAATGCCGTCGACGTGGTATTGATCACACCAGAACCGGGCACTCGAAAGCAGAAAATTACGGACTTCGAATCGCCCATAATTGAAGATGCTGGTGTTCCAGTCCGGATGAAATCCCTGCCGCGGATCGGCATGTTCATAGAGGGCCGTTCCGTCAAAGTTGTGCAGGCCGTGGGCATCTGTCGGAAAGTGACCGGGAACCCAGTCCAGCAGCACTCCCAGTCCGGCCTGATGGCACTTGTCCACAAACATCATGAAGTCATGCGGAGTTCCATACCGGGAGGTCGGGGCGAAATAACCTGTCGACTGATATCCCCAGGAACCATCAAATGGATATTCCGTAATGGGCATCAACTGCAGATGGGTGAAGCCCAGGTCTTTGCAGTAATCGATGAGCTGATCCGCGATTTCCCAGTAGCTGAGATAGGTCCGGCCATCGTTCGGGCGTCTCCAGGAACCAAGGTGCACTTCATAAATCTGCACCGGACGTTCAAACCAGTTCGTCTGCTTCCGCTGTTCCATCCAGTCCTGATCGCGCCAGCCATGGCCCGCCAGATCATAAATAATCGAAGCGGTGCGGGGAGGATGCTCTGCATAGAACGCAAACGGATCGGCCTTCTGAAGAATCTCGCCGGTATGAGTCCGAATACTGTATTTGTAGGCTTCTCCCGGGTGCATGTCCGGAACGGTTCCGGACCAGACTCCTTCGTAGCTGGAATTGAGATAGAATGCCCCGTGCGACCAGTAATTTCGATCGTTGATGACGCAGACTTCCCTGGCATTGGGAGCCCAGACAGCAAACCGTGTCCCGGTGAAATTTCCGTCGCTGATGGGATGTGCCCCCAGCCAGTCATATGCTGTGCAGTTCATTCCGCTCCTCATTGAAGCTTGCTGCCTGTCCAGTGCAACGTTCATTGGCCGTCCGGAAAGGGTCTGATGCTGGTGTCCGCCGCCGCGAGATCTCCTGGAGAGATCCTTCGGCAATCATCGTTCTCCGCATGCAATGTAGATGTTGGTTCACCGGACAGGAATGCCAATTCACGCAATTCTCACGATGCCGGCAAGCGTTGTTGCACTCTGGGGCCGGTTGTTGCTGCTGGCAGATCTCTTTACGATGACACGCATGCACAAGGTGTCAGAATTGCTGCAACCCATCCCTATTCCCGATCACCGATTTTCGTCAGACAGGCCAGATTCATGGCAGAGCCGACCATTCTCTCGCTCAATCGTGATGAGATCCAGCAACTCATCCCTCACCGTCCCCCGTTCTTGTGGCTGGATGAAGTGACCGATCTGCAAGAGAAATCCCTGCGTGCCAGAACATATATCGACCCGCAACTGGATCTCTTTCAAGGACATTATCCCGCATTTCCGGTTCTGCCGGGGGTTCTCCAATGCGAAGCCGCTTTTCAAGCAGGAGCTGTGCTGATCGCCCGCCATTTTCCACCACAAGCGGGCCAGATTCCCGTCGTCACCCGGCTGAATCAGGTCCAGTTTCGCCGCATGGTCCGCCCCGGTCAGACGATCGACATTGAAGTTGAACTCACAGAACAGATGGCCAATGCGTACTTCCTGAAAGCCAGAGTCTCCGTTGCCGGACAGGTCGCCGTGCGCCTCGAATTCGCCTGTGCACTCGCGAATCCAGAAGAGTAAGAATATACGACCCGGAACCAGGGCCTGGCAAAACGTCCAGCGTGAACGCCTGGAGCTTCGCCCCCCACGCCAAAGTCAAAAAGGCGAAAGCCAGGTGCCCGTATTATCGGGTTTGTGCGTGCCACCGCTCTGGGAGCGATGCCGATCGTCGTAGTGTGTGTTTTTTCCTCTGTCATGCCACTCCCGCGTTCGCACCGCTCGCAGAGCAGCGGCACCCCAAAATGACATTCTCAACCGGGGCACCGGGCCCGCGCAGCGCGTTTCGATTGACGAAACGCAACTCGCCGCGTGGTGGAACGCGGTCGATGCGAGGTCAATACGCTTTATTCTCTTTATGGTTCCTGATCGTCAGAGTTGATGATTTCGGCAATCGCGACAATATCCGCAGAATCGCCAAAGCTTGCCATTTTGAATGCTAAGATTTTCCGCTTAGGCAATCCATTCCGGCCATCGCAGAGCGATGTAAAGGCTTTACCGGTAAATGGTAATGCGATGTTTGATTACGAATGATTAATTGCACCGGTTTCGCCGAAAAGATGTTTTCCGAGTGTCGATATGAATGGGAGTCGGCAACTATTTCCTGGACCATCCAGCTCAACATAAGGTAAGAGACCGATCATGCACTGGAAAACTTTAGGACTCTTAGGACTCTCGCTGTCGGCAGGAGCCACCACTGCGTCCGCACAGGATAATCCCAGATTGCAGCCAAGGCCATTTGTGCAGCAATCGACCTCGATAGACATTGCCTCACCTGCTGCCGAAATGACCGATGCCATCTTCGCTGACAGCGGAAGTGAGATCGAATTTGTTTCATGTGAAGAGAATGGTTACTGTCCGCCTCCAGCTCCTTATTGCCTTCCCGGAATGGGAGCCGGTGGAGCAGGAATGGTGAATGCAGCAGCCCATCCCAAATACCCCACGGTGGCATTAACGGGCTTTGCCCAGATCGATGCTCTGTACTTTGATCAGAGTAATGGCAGCAAAGCAACGAACGGGAACATCTCGGACTATGCGGGATTCCGTCGGGCCCGTCTGGCTGCCAAGGGACAATTGGCCGAGAACACCGGATATTATCTGGAAATGGACTTCGCCTTTCCGGGACGGCCAAGTTTTATGGACGTCTGGGTGGAACAGCAAGGCATTCCCGGGGTAGGAAATGTGCGCATTGGTCAGTTCCGGCAACCCTTCTCAATGGAAGCGTTAACCAGCGTGCGGGACATGATGTTCCTGGAGCGTGGACTTCCGTTTGCCTTCATTCCTTTCCGTCAAATCGGGGTGATGGCCTTTGACACCGCCCTGGATGATCACATGACCTGGGCCAGTTCGGTCTATCGCTTTCCAACCGATACCTACGGCAATGCCTATTCCGATGACGGCTATGGAACCAGTCATCGCGTGACCGGTATCCCGATTTATGATGAAGCCTGCAATCAGGTGGTCCATTTTGGATTTGGTTATAGCTATAACCGCTTCGGAGCCCCTTTTGCAGGATTCAGGCAGTCTCCAGAAGTGGGATATAACATGGGAGCAGCAGGCGCAGGAGGCTTCACCGGCCCGTTTTTTGCCTCCACGGGACCATTAGCAACTGCCACTTCCGACAACCTGTTCAATGTGGAATTTGCCTATGCCTATGAATCGTTTCTGTTTCAGACGGAATTCTTCGATGCACTTGTTGAAGACCAGGTTGCAGGAAACCAGAACTATACCGGCATGTATGCCATGGCGTCCTATGTCCTCACGGGGGAACATCACAAGTACAACAAGAAAGCCGCTGCATTTGGCCGGGTCATCCCTTACCGGAATCTGGGCGCCTGTGGCTGGGGAGCCTGGGAACTGGCAGGCCGCTGGTCGTACATCGACTTGCGTAATTCGCCAAACGCCTTCGTCGCCGGACAGACATCGACGAGCGTCATACCATCGGCGCTCACCGACCTGACACTCGGCCTGAACTGGTACTGGAACCCGTTCGCCAAAATGCAATTTAACTACATTCATGCCTTCCAGAGCGTCCACACTCCCGCAAAAACAGATACGGACACCAATATCTTCGCGGTTCGGACCCAGTTTGATTTTTAGTTTATCGCAAGTTGTTCAATACCGGCGTTTATTGCTGAGCACGAAATTCGTGAACGGCTGGCCGGGCCTGCGACGCATTTTCTTCCAGGCGGGTTTCGCCCGCCCATTTGAGATTTCCGTGATCCGTCAGGGAATAGGAAATGTAAGAGGCCAGCCGTAGATCCGCATCCGGAAACATTCGGGCCACTTCCGTGCTGAACCGGGGAGGTTTGTCGGACTTTCGCAGCGTCCGGCAGTAATCGACAAGCAATTCACGTCCTCCCGGAGCATCATTCAATAAGAAATGGACCCAGGCCCAGGCTTCCCGGTAATCCGCCAATCCCATTTTGGGAACATCTTCAATCTTTTCGAGTCGTGACAGATTGGGTGTCCAGCCATTCTGCAGTGCGATCGCCAGATTCTGAGTGTGTTCCCGATGCAGGTGCCGCGGCGCACTGCTTTCGGTCTCATAATATTCTGCCAGCCCTTCATCCAGCCACAATGGAACGGTTCTCAACGCAGCATGTAAAACACCGTGTGTGTATTCGTGCCGCAGGTCTTCGCCGACATGCGGACTCCAATGAGCATAGACTCCCAGTTCTGTTGCGGAACCAATAAAGAAGGCTCGGCGGGGCGGCAGGTTGGGATGCCGGATCTGCATGAACTGGCTGTAGCGTTCGGCATCACTGAAGAGATGAATCACGACCGGGCGATGGGCGGGGGGAAGATCCAGAGTTTCCGTCAGATCATCACGAATCGCTTTCAGTTGAGTGATCAGTTCGTTGTCCGTCCGGATTTTCAGATCGGATCGAACAATCAGACTGCCGGATTCAATTTCATATTTGCTGGGAAGTGCCGCGAGTTGATTGCGATTGGCAATGCACCCGCACAGCAGGCAGAACAGCCAGCAAAAAACAGGGAGGTACTGCCGGAAGGAAATCACACGAACCTCTTTTATTCGCGGAACAGGACCGGTGAACTTGCTGATCCTGTGGCCCGTCATCCAGATCGTGGCTGCCCAACGATACGGACCAATGTTGTCGTTGAACCAGGTTATCGTTGAAGTTGTGCCTGGGCCCGTAAAGCGGGCAGCCAGACCGGTTCATGCCCCTGCTGTTGAAAGATCTGTGCAAAGTGCAGATGACAGGTGAGTAACAGGATCTGCTGTCCTTGCTTGGCAACTTCCATCAAGGTGTGAGCTGCCGCTTCAGTCCGGGTCTGATCGAAGTTCACCGTCACATCATCCAGCACCATGGGCAACTCGGTCCCCTTGCGTGCGAAGTCACGAATCATGGCCAGACGAATCGCCAGAAACACTTGTTCTCGTGTGCCGCTGCTCAGATGCTCAACTCGCAATGATTGATTCTGGTCATCGTCCACGAACAGCGCTTTCTCGCCCAGGCGGGTCCAGATACGACTGTACTTGTTGCATGTCAACTGGGAGAGCAGACCCGAAGCCGCCTGCAGCATTTGCGGTTGTCGATCCTGTTCGATGCGATGCCGTAAACGATCCACCACCTTGTCTGCCAGACGTGTGGCCGCCCAGCGTTCCGTGGCTTCCCGGAGGGCATGGACAATCTGCTCCCGGTCGAACCTCAAGGAGGTGAGCGTTCGATCCTCTTCAATCTCTCGCAGTTGACGTTTCACGTTTTCCAGACTCTCCCGGGTCGCTTTCAGGGCCAACTCGATTTTCTTTTGTTCGGCCAGAATTTTTTCGATGGAGGCTTGATTCTGTCCAGCGTCATACCTGATCAAATCCTCTTCCACGATGGCCAGATCCGCATCGGCTTCCACGAGTTTCTGGATTTGTTGCCGTACTTCTTTGAGTTGAAATTCCAGCGTTGTCCGTTCGTCAATGGCAGCCAGCTTGGCGATGATTTCATCACGTTCGCCCACTCCCAGCCGTTTGAGCAGTGTCGTACGATCCCGGCGCATCTTCTCGATCTGATGAGCGAGTTCTGCAGACTGATGCCGTTTTTCCTTGGCCGATTGCTTGAGTCGCATCCGCTCGCGACGACGTTCTCCTTGCAGCTTGAGTTCGCGATCCCAGTTTGCCAGAGCTTCGTAGAGATCTTCCAGTTTGAACGTACGATCTTCCAGTTTGATGGAAAGTTCGCGGATCTGGCGGTGATACGCTTCCAGTTCCTGACGCTGATAGTTCTCCTTTTCACTTCTGGAATGACGGGCCTGCAGCAGTTCACGGGCCTGCGTGATCAACTGGCATTGTTCGAAGGCCTGCGACACCTTGAGCGTTTCCGTCAGACCGATCCGGCGCAGAGTTTCGTTCCAGTCGCGACGGGCACGTCCAAGTTGCCGTTGCTGATCCTGAAGAGTGAGACGCATGCCGCTGAGCCGCCGTCGCAGGGCATCGATTCTTAAACCGAGGGGCTCATGTTGTTCGAGTTTAAACAACTGCTGCCGCAACTGTTTGATCTGATCTTCTTCGGACAGGGCTGCGGCCGCTGCCGCTTCCGGGGTTGAGGGCGGTCCGATGGGACCGGCCTGTTCGCGGCGGATAATCCGTTCGATGGCCTGTTCGACGCGATGCAGTTCGTGTTCCAGCGCTTCCCGTTCGGCTCCACTTTCCGGAGCTTCGAAATCGACCGTTTCGAAATATTCCTTCATAGCCCAGAAGGTGCACATGGCTGCCACGCCCAAAAACGCAAATGAGCCCCCAATGATCAAGGCGCTCGGGCCACCTGCGACAATTCCCACGTACCCCCGCATGGCTGCATAGATTCCGCAGAACAGCAAAATCATGCCGGCAAACAGGAAGAAAGAGAGAATGACCCAGAAAAAAGGAGGCAAATCACGAATCACCATCTTGGGGCCGAGATCGCGATTGAAGAAATCCAGCGTCTTCTTCAGATGCTCACGACGAGCCCGCAGCCCGCTTAACTCTTGAATTTCATGCAGCCGCCGTTGCAATGTTTTACGTGCTTCGGCGATGGATTGGTCCCCCAATTCTTTGGTATGAACCTTCCATTCCCCCTGCAATTTCCGCAGGACCGTCCCCAGGTGTTTGTACCGCTTCACCAGCCGTGCCCGGGAACGAACGGAGTGTTTATAACCGTTCGACTGCTGCATCAACCGCAGCCAGGTCTCCCCGGTCACATCTGCCTGTTCGAGTCGGCGGAGATCCCAACGACCATCGAGTCTGGCAAGAATGTCCTGCAACATGCGCTGGCTGGGATCGTGACTGTTGTCCGTCGTCTGAAGTGCCCGATCCAGTGCCTGCATGACGCGGGATCGTTCGAAAAGATTCTGAATCTGACAGGCGTGCTCTTCCAGTTCCGGCCGGGTGGGAATGGCTTCCGCTTCGGTCTGATGTTGCTTGGCTTCTGCAATCAGAGCTTTACGGCGATCGTCAATCTCGGAGAGTTCGAGTTCCAGCTGATCGAACCGGCTCAGGATTTCACGGTCGAGATCTCCCTGAGGCAATTGAATGAGTTGAGCCTGCAGTTCCCGTTCTTTGTTCCAGGGATTCCAGATCTGGGTCATGAACTTCCGGCCGCGCAATTCGTGATGGAGCTGAGATTGCTGTTCCTGATGATCGTTCAGTTCATCTTCCAGATCTCGGAAGCTGGTTTGCAGCCGCGCATATTTTTCGGTGGCGGGTCCGTGTTTCGCCAGTTCGCGATCCAGGGCAGCCAACTTGCCGGCATGTAGAAACAGTTCACTTTCCCGGGGTTTGCTGCCGAGAATCCGCTGTCCCTCTTCTGCCAGTCCCGCATGAGCACGAAAAATCTGTTCTCCTTCCGGCCCCAGAGACAGTCCATAGATATGACGCGAGACGTCATCGCCGTTCAGAGTGGCGAGTTGCTGGAGTTCATTCAGTCCGATGGCAAAGATGTTTTGAAACATCGCTTCGGGAGTGTTGCTGACAATGTTTCGCAACACGGGGTCATCATCTTTGACGAACCGTCCGTTGATCTCCAGGCGTCCGCGCGTCCCCGGTTGCGAAGTGCGCCGCAAACGATAATCCTGTCCCTGATGTTGCAGGCGGATGGTCCCCGAGCACTCCACCGGTTCTCCGCCGGGACCGGCCGAACGCTCATCCTGAGGCTGATAGCCATACAACACGCCGCGGATAAACCGCATCAGCGTCGATTTCCCAGCTTCATTGGGGCCATACAGCACGGTGACGCCGTGATGGTTGAACGGAAATGTGACATCCTGCCACACACCGAACCGATCGATTTCGAGATCTCGAAGCTGCATCTGCATCCATCCTTGGGAGTTGTCAGCCGTCTATGGCCGGCGACTGTTTCAGGTCGCGCTTGAACTCTCTTGAATTTGAAATCTATTCCAGATAACGCCCCGCCGCAGTCTGCGCGCGGCGCAGCAGATTGGGACGGGAAAGATGTTGCACTGCTTCACGAATGAAACGAGCATCATTCTCCTTGATCCAGTCCAGCTCCAGAATTTCACGGCGAACTTCTTCATATAGTTCCGCTGGCGATTCATTCAACAGAACTTGAAAATCATGCAGGAGTCCACCACCGGTGGTTGTGATGGTTGATGGAAGCTTTGAATCGAGGGGACTGGCGATGCCCCGCTCCAGACGATAGACACGGCGAATGCTGTTTTCACCGGTCAATTCACCTTCCAGTTTCTTCCACAAATCGGCCTGCGCTGTTTGTTGACTGAGTGAATCCAGCAGGGGACCTTCTCCAATCAGTCTCCAGGTGACAATCCACAATCGCTCATCGTTGTCCGGCACCTGTTCCATCATCACCAGGGCCATCTTTTCCACCAGATCGCTCGGATTGGTGTGCGACTCCAGAGAAATCGCATACTCGTCCCAGCGAATGGGAGCGACAGCCACCGCATCGATACTGACTTCTCCGGTCGCATCGACATTGACCACGCTGCACCCACGAGAACCGGTGATCCGGGAAGTGAGTGACTGGGCACAACCAGGATCATGGGCGACACCCGACTTGTGATATTCCGTGAAGGGAGTCCCTTCACCCAGGGCGATATAATCGGTTTTGTGATTGATGGCGGTGGTCAGCAGCGTGGCGGCCGCCGTTCCTCCATCATGATGTTCCAGCGGGACCGGTTTTCCATGTTCCCAGCGAATGGGCGTGCCAATTCCCACCAGACCGATCCGAAAAGGAGCCTGATACTGCTGAAACGCAGCCGGACCGTTCTCGCTCCACCGGGATTCGTCCGCCTGGGCGGTGGCGATGACATAGATGGACGCCAGCATTTTCTGGTCGTTCATGACTGCCACCGGCTCATGGTCCTCGTCGTTCAGTAAGACGACATTCGGTGGAAGTCGCAGTCCCCGTTTCCAGGCCGGGAACGGGTCCAGCGGGCCAGGCACGATAAACACAGAGATATTCTGAGCGGCAAGTTTTTCGAATCCCTTTTCCAAAGCCACGCGCGCACGCAAGCTATTGGTTTTCGCGTTAAAGGAGTTCCCGTTCAACAGGAGAAACTCCACCTGCGCACCGAGACAGGTCTCGACGATTCCATCCCAGGCACGGAATGTGGCGTCTTCAGCCAGGGCCCGATCTTGTGCAGCCAGTGCGCCCGTACCGATTAAATGTTCGTCCAGACACAGGCACGTGGCATGAACAAATCGAAAACCATGTCGAGACATTGTGCAGGAATCCTTTCCTGATTGATCGCCGGTTTCACATCACCGGAAATGAACCTTCCCCCATGCAGCCAACCGGCAACCCTGCGGAGTCTACCGATCTTGCCAAATCGGGAAAAGGGCACTTTGTAATTGCTGCAAAAACTGTCCTGACGAAAGAAATTCGGATCAAGTGACAGTCAATTTCATTTGAAGCCGCTTGCGAGGGATTTTTTCAGTGAATGAATGTTCACTTTCTGGAAGGGAATGGGCCAAATCCTTTAGGCTGGGAAGCATGGAGAAACCGTCTTTATCAGGAGAATTGAGAATGTCGGATCTCATGCCGCTGGTGGGTATTATTATGGGCAGTCAATCCGATCGCGAGACGATGCTGCCGGCTGCGGAAATTCTGCGGGAATTTGACGTGACTTATGAAATGCGGGTGGTCTCCGCACATCGGACTCCGGACTGGATGTCCGAGTACGCGAAGACAGCGGAATCACGGGGAATAGAAGTGATTATCGCTGGAGCCGGAGGAGCGGCCCATCTTCCAGGCATGGTGGCCGCCCAGACAGTCCTGCCGGTGCTGGGGGTGCCCGTGCAGAGCAAAGCGCTGCAGGGATTGGACTCACTTTTATCCATTGTGCAGATGCCGGGAGGAATTCCTGTCGGCACACTCGCGATTGGACCCGCTGGAAGCAAAAATGCCGGCTTACTGGCAGTGCGCATCCTGGCCAACTCACGACCGGAACTGCGTCAGAAACTTCACGAATTTCATAAGAAGCAGACGGACAACGTGCTGGCTGAGACGGAATTATGACACAGGCTATTCTTCCGGGAGCAACCCTTGGAGTGCTGGGCAGCGGACAATTAGGACGAATGTTTGCAATCGCAGCCCGTCAACTGGGGTATGGAATTCAGGTCTATTCTCCCGAGGGATATTCTCCTGCAGGACACGTTGCTGATCGGGAATGGTCCGGGGAATGGAACGATTTTGCCCGGTTGAAAGAGTTTGCCCGACGTGTACAGGTGGTGACGCTGGAGTTCGAAAATGTGCCCGTTGAAGCGCTGCGCGTGCTGGAGGAATTTGCTCCCGTTCGCCCCGGGCCAGCCGTACTGGAAGTGGCTCAAAATCGTCTGCGTGAGAAAACAGCATTGAGAACCTGCGGGCTCCCCACCGCCGACTTCGTCGCCGTTCATTCGCTCGACGATCTGCGAACTGGTCTGCAGTCTTTTGGTGGCCTCGGAATTTTGAAAACCGCCAGTTGGGGATACGATGGGAAAGGTCAGCGCGATGTGACCGCAACAGATGATCTGCAGGAGGTCTGGAGCTTGTTTGAAGGGAACGAGGCCATCCTGGAGCAGCGGGTCGATTTTGAATTTGAACTCTCTGTCATTGCCGCTCGAAATCCAGCGGGAGACATTGCCTGTTATGATCCGATTCTGAATCGACACTCTCACCATATCCTGGATGTCTCGATTGCGGGTGCCACCGAAATCACTCCCGCCATGGCTGCCCAGGCCAAAGAGATTGCCATCACGGTGATGAACTGCCTGAATGTTGTGGGGGTTCTCTGTGTAGAATTATTCCTCACCAGAGACGGCCAACTGCTGATTAACGAAATCGCGCCACGTCCGCACAATTCCGGCCATCTGACGATCGATGCCCATGTGACGTCGCAGTTCGAGCAACAGGTCCGGGCCATCTGCGGATTGCCATTGGGGTCTACAGAATTACGGCAACCGGCAGCCATGGCCAATCTGCTGGGAGATCTCTGGCCGAACAAGGGAAATCTGGACTGGGCAGCAGCACTCCGTCAACCCGGAGCAAAGTTACATTTGTATGGGAAAGACATTGCCCGCCCGGGCCGCAAAATGGGACATCTCACCTGCATCGCCAAGGAGAGTCTGCAGGCGGAAGTCGCGGTCAGACAGGCGCGGGATGCCCTGCAACGCAGTCCTCGCCAGCAATAGAACGGATTCACCTCGTCTTGTCCCTCGTCTGTGCGGAGACCCGCAGAGAGAACTGATCGATTCATCGTTTCGCTGCAGACGATAGCGAAACGGTAAACCGGTCCATACGAGGTTAATGCACTCTGGCTGGATCGCTCCGCCGGGGTGGCAGAGCGTTTGGCTGCACCGCAGTCATCAGCTATCAGCAGTCAGGGTAAATCAGGGTAAAATTGACTGCTGAACGCTGATCACTGCTGTTCCGTTACTTCGTGAATTCAGAAAGTGAGACTTTTTTCACGGGCAGCTTCGTGGTTTCACCCGCTTTGATCTTCACTGTCATTTTCTTTTCGATATTGCCGGCCTTGGAGTTCCAGACGCGGAAGTCGTGACTTCCTTCGGGAAGGTTTTCGATTTTGAATTTGCCTTCCTTGTCAGTAATGGCTGCATAAGGATGATCCAGTACAACCCAGTATGCTCCCATCCAGGGATGGATATCGCATTGCACCTTGACCGGATTACGTTCGGCAATCGTCATCTTGATGGGGGTGCCGACCTGATCGTTGGGCTGAACGATAAAATTCTGTGCGGTATTCGCAAATGGGTTGGTGTGCAGGTTATGCGCTACCGAGTCGTCTGATTTACAAGTGATGGTCTGGTCCGTGCGGACAATCAGGCAATGTGGCACAAAATTACAACGAACCTGATCAAAGATCACAGTCTTCTCTGCACTGGTCTTCAGATCGGGATGAATTTTTGAAGGGGCTTTTTGCAGATAAACGATGACATTCGCAATCCCCTTGGTTTCAGGATCGAAAGCCATACTGTCATCAGGGACTCCTTCCGCAGCACAGACTGCAGCGTCCTTAACAGTCATATCTCCTTTTTTCACCAGAAACGCGGGAGCAGGAACCTCCCCGTTCAGAACGATCTGTCCTTCGACAGAGCCCCAGCCAGCGGCCTGAACTGATGTGCACAGGCTCAGCATGAGCGCGAGCGAGAAACCAAAGCGAACCATCGATTATCCCCTCCTCAAGGCAATCAGGGTGTGTCATTTCCTAGAGATCGAGACAGCCGGACAGACCTTTCAGCAAACCTGTCGGCTGTGTAACACCCCTTCATCGTAGGCAATCAGATTGCCGGAGGCGACACTTGCCGTCCAAAATTCTCGATTCCGGTTGCGATATCATGTGCAGCAATCATGTTAGAGCAACTTATCTCGAATGCGATCCAGTTCTGGAAGTTCGCATCACCTGGCAGCAGCAAAATCTCTCTCTGAGTTGATAATCGGGAACGTCAACTGATATTCGGAAGTAGACAATCGGACTCAAACAGTCATACACTGGTTAATTCCCGCATGAGCTCTCAGATTCTGATCTGCGGAAGATGGAAATGCCGCAGTCCCTCGGATTGCGTGGACGTTCAAGACGGTGTACAGAAATACACTTTTGTGGAAATTGCAAGATGAGTGATCAGCGAAATCTGTTCGAAAAAGTCTGGAGTCTGCACACCGTGGGAACGCTGCCCTCCGGGCAGACGCAACTGTTTATCGGCTTGCATCTGATCCATGAAGTGACGAGTCCGCAGGCGTTCGAGATGCTGCGAGATCGTCAACTCAAAGTGATGTGTCCCGAGCGGACAATCGCCACTGTCGACCATATCGTCCCCACAGATACCCAGGCACGTCCGTTTCAGGACGCGCTGGCCGAACAGATGATGTCGTCCATCGAGAAGAACTGCCGGGAATTCGGCGTGACGCTGCTGGATCTGAAGGATGATCGCCAGGGGATCGTGCATGCCGTCGGTCCGGAACAGGGACTCACCCAGCCTGGCCTGACGATTGCCTGCGGAGACAGTCATACTTCCACGCACGGTGCCTTTGGAACCATCGCCTTCGGGATCGGCACCTCTCAGGTGGCCTATGTGCTGGCCACACAGACGCTCGCCATGAACAAGCCCAAAGTCCGCCGGGTCGTGGTGAACGGTCAACTCACTCCGGGCGTTTATGCTAAAGATGTGGCGCTGTATATCATCCGTCAACTCGGTGTCAAAGGGGGCATTGGTTATGCCTACGAATTCGCTGGAGAAGTCTTTGATGCCATGACGATGGAAGAGCGGATGACGGTCTGCAATATGAGCATCGAGGGGGGAGCCCGTTGCGGTTACTGTAACCCGGACCAGACCACGGTGGACTACCTGCGCGGCCGCCCCTTCTCCCCCCGGGGAGAAGATTTTGAACGAGCCGCCGAGTGGTGGCTGTCACTGGCTTCACCGGCGGATGCGAAGTTCGATGATGAAGTAGTCTATGACGCCGCCGACATCGAACCGACCGTCACCTGGGGGATCAACCCGGGCCAGTCCGTGGGCATCAGTGAACCGATCCCCGCAGTAAGTGCTTTCCCTGCAGAAGATCAGGCGGGCGTCAAGGAAGCTCTGCAGTTCATGGAACTGCGGGCAGGCCAGTCCATGAACGGTGTGAAGATCGACGTGGCTTTCATCGGCTCCTGTACCAATGGCCGGATTTCCGATCTGCGTGAAGCGGCCGAAGTGGCCCGCGGAAAACATGTCGCCCCTGGAGTCAAAGCGCTGGTGGTGCCCGGTTCCAAGTTGATTGCCAAACAGGCGATTGCAGAGGGACTGGATCAGATTTTCACGGCAGCGGGCTTCGAATGGCGGGAAGCAGGTTGCTCGATGTGCCTGGCGATGAATCCCGACAAACTCAAAGGCCGGGAAATCTGTGCCTCTTCGTCCAACCGGAACTTCAAAGGGCGACAAGGAAGCCCCACCGGACGCACTTTGCTGATGAGCCCCGCCATGGTGGCCGCGGCCGCCATTGATGGGCATGTCACCGATGTCCGCGAGCATCAGGGGACACTGGTTTAGAGCAAGTTGCTCTGGCCTGAGCCCGCGCAGCGCGCGTTTCGATTGATGAAGGGCGACTCGCCGCATGGCGGAACACGCCCGATAAGGGAGCAATGCGTTCCAGCACATTCACTTCGCATCGTTGGATCGATCGTCGGATTCTCTCTGCGAGTGTTTCGTACGACGGACAATACGGAAGTAATGCGGTCTAGTCGGGGCCTTCTCCTTTTACATTACAAAGCAGATCAAGTCCCGGGAGGGCGAAGCTCCTGCTGAGCCGCAAGCAAGATCACGTTTGCCCTGATGTGCGGCTCAGCAGAAGCCTCGCCCTCCCACACCAAAGTCAAAAAGGCGAAAGCCCTGCGGTTTAGCGACGGTCCCTTTCCCGATGCTTGCAATGACATTACAGTCTTCCGGGTGACAATCGGTCTGCGAGGGGGGGAGACAATGTCGAAAAACGCACGGATAGGGTTGTGGCTGTTTGGCATCTATCTTGCCTTCTATGCAGGGTTTGTCTGGCTAAATGCCTTCTCATCCGAAACCATGAAACTGACACCGATTCCCGGGCTGAATCTGGCGGTTTTATATGGTTTCGCGCTGATCATCACGGCCTTTGCATTGGCCCTGCTGTACGGCCTTTTCTGTCATCCTTCTGGTGACCGTCGGGAGGATCAGAAATGATCTACGAAAGAAACTGGACTGCTGTCATTATCTTCGCCGTTTTCGTCGGCTTGACGATGGGGCTGAGTTTCTATCTAGGCAGCCGGGCTCGCTCGTCGAAAGGCTATTTCACCGCTCACGGACAGATTCCCTGGTTCATCAACGGAATTGCCTTCGCAGGAGATTATCTCTCCGCAGCCTCATTCCTGGGGATCTGCGGGATGATTGCCTTTTATGGTTACGACGGGTTCCTCTATTCCATCGGATATCTGGCGGGCTGGATTGTGGCCCTGTTCGTCGTGGCAGAACCGCTTAAGCGGCTGGGGAAATTTACCTTCGCAGACGCACTGGATGCCAAGTTTCAATCGCGAGGCATCAAGTTGGCAGTGGGAATCAGCACGCTGGTGGTCAGCATTTTTTATCTGATCCCACAAATGGTGGGAGCCGGAGCGCTGGTCCAGCCGCTCCTGGGATTATCGCACTGGCAGGGTGTGACATTGGTGGGGGCGACAGTCATTGTGATTGTAGTCTCGGCCGGTATGGTCTCGACCACTTATGTGCAGTTTCTGAAAGGGGCCCTGCTGGTGGTCTTCAGTTTCGTTTTGACTCTCATGATTCTGCAGCAAGGGCTCACAGTAAAAGATGGCGGGATTGATGGTCATCATTTTCGTGTTGTGGGCCCCGTGCCCGGCGAAAGACTCATCGATCAAGACTGGCAACAGCAGTTTCTCCCCCATCTCGCCGTTCTCACCCCGGATTCGGCCTGGATAGAATTTCCTTATCTGCGCACGGAAGACCAACAGACCGGCGAAGTCATCACCTGGAGACTTGAGGAAAACGAACAGGGCGAGACGGCTCTCTATGAAGCTCAGACGCTCACCAAAACGAAAGAGGGGCAGTTCCTGGTCAACGGCCGCCCGAAAGGGGTGAAGGAAGGGGAACCGGAACTGCATCCCATCGGCTTCATCAGTGAATTACCGGATGGTCAGGAACGGACCGGCTCGCTGGGGCCGCTTCAGTTCTTTCAAAAGCTGCATGGCAGCCGCATCGTGCAATGGCCCAGCCAGGTGATTCAGGAAACGGATGGCAGCCAGACCACGGTTTACTATCAAAAAGTGACCACAGGCGCAGATGTTCTGTTGCCGGGCAACAGCCCCACGTTCAAAGGAGTGCGCAGTCCCTATGCGTCCGACAAAGTGAATTTCATCTCACTGATGCTGGCGTTATTTTGTGGAACCGCCTCTCTGCCGCATATCCTGATTCGCTATTACACCGTGAAAGACGAAGTGAGTGCCCGCAAGAGCACGATCGTGGGAATCGGTGCGATTGGATTCTTCTATGTGCTGACCTTGTATCTGGGGCTGGGGGCCATGGTCAGCGGAGCACTGGATGTCACCGACACCAACATGGCAGCTCCATTGCTCGCCAAGAGTATGAACGAATGGCTGTTCGCCATGATCTCCGCCATTGCCTTTACCACGGTACTGGGAACGGTGAGCGGCCTGATTCTGGCCTCCAGCGGCGCAGTGACACATGACTTGTTGATCACCGTCTGCGGGCTGAGCCTGAATGATCAGGAACAGGTCCGCATCGCGAAATTTTCTTCGGTCATTATTGGAGCCATTGCCGTTGCACTGGGGATCGTTTTTGAAGGGATGAATGTGGCCTATCTGGTGGGCTGGGCGTTCAGCGTGGCCGCATCGGCCAATTTGCCATCACTGGTGATGCTGCTGTTCTGGAAACGGACCACCAGGGCCGGCATCATTGCAGCCGTGGTGGTGGGAATGACATCTTCGCTGGCATGGATTCTTCTGAGCGCGGAGACGTACGTCGGCGTGTACCGTCTCGATCCCGGCCAGGCTCCCTTTCTGGTCCCCTTCAGCCAGCCCGGCATCGTGACGATCCCATTAGGCTTTCTGACATTGATCATCGTCTCTCTGATGACACAGAAGTCTCTCCAGGTGAATGAACCCACCGGTGCCCTCGTTTCCTGAAAAATGGACTCGATGAATTTCACACCACGGATTTCACTGATGTCGCAACTGGCCGGTCGCTGATGTTGTGCAGAAATCCGACGAGGGTGGCTGGGACGCTGAGCGATCTTTACTACCGAATGAGGGTTCACGGCCCCAGACCGTTCGAGACTGGGGCCGTGAACCTTTTTGTATATAAGAAGCGCATTGACCGCATCAGTGAGGCGCTCGAGTTCAGAAAGCAAATATCGCACCGGCCACCCCACATTTCCCAGAGAAACAGAGTGAATGAATTTGAAACTGCGGATTTTATTTTACAGCCTCAAAAAAATTGAAGAATTCTGTATTAAAAACGGACGCTTGGGGCATTGTATATGCCTGGGTTGATTTCGTGATCCGAATAAATGAACTCACACCGACTTGGTGGAAATGCAAAACTCCTTTCACATTGACGACTTACGCATCGACGTGCCTGATAAAGCCTCTCGGGAATCCGAATTCTTAAGAGGTCTTTCGGGTTCATATCGAGATATTGTTGCTTCTGTTTTATCGATCGTGGGCGATCGAACAGATGCGGATGATGTTGTTCAGGAGATCTGTGCCATTCTCTGGCAAAGATTTGAGGAATTTCAGCCTGGGACGAATTTTCGAAAATGGGCCTGCGCATATGCGTTCAAGATGGCGAAGTCGTATGTCCGCAAACGGCGTCGACGTCGAGGCTTTGGTCTCAGCGATGACGCGTTGGTAAAGGTCGCCAGGCTGCAGAATGCAGGATCGGAACTTTTTGAATTACGACGGGAAATTCTTGATCAGTGTTTAGCGAAGATGTCGGTCAGGGATCGGCGATTCCTGATGGAGTGCTATGGCCGAAGGTTCACGCTCGCAAGATATGCGGAGGTCGAGAACATTCCGGTCTCCACTGTCTACACCCGGCTGAGTCGCTTGCGGCAGCAGATTCTGGAATGTGTCCGTCGCGGGCTGACCCGTGATAGCGAAATGTAATTGGTGCTGCCCCTGGCCTTGCGATCAACACCCCTAAGATCCTGTCAGGCTTCAAGGGCGGCTCGTTGGAGCGGTATGGATTCAGGTTTTTGGTATGTCCTGTTGCGCCATGAGATGGTGGCGCGTGTTGAATCTTTTCAGGTTGAATACGCTGATGTCTGACTCTGTTCATGAAATTCGTGCACTGACCGATGCCATGTTTGACGGCGTCATTACTGCCGAGCAGACGTTGCGACTTGACAGCCTGATCGTCCACGACGCTGCCTGTTTGCAGGCTTATCTGGAGATTCTCAACCTGCATGGCGATTTACTGGCCCGGGCGGACGCTCAAACTGATGAACAGGCCGCCATTACCGCGTTACAGGATTTTTCGAATGTCTGTGAAATCCGGGAGCGCCGTACCCAATACTGGCTCCTCGCTGCCTCCGTTGCGTCCATCCTGCTGCTCCTGACCGGAACAAGCTGGATGTGGATCCGACATGGCATGCGACCTGCTCCCATAGGAAACATTGCCCATCTCACGAGCAATGCAGCATTCTCCGTGGCCCGACTGGACCTGGGAGATGTCCTCCACAAAGGAAGTTCGCTGGATATTGAAGAGGGGGTGGTCACGATCGAACTGCCGAACGTGTTGATCGACCTGATTGGTCCCGCATCACTGCAACTGAATAATGCCGGCCAGGTTCGATTGTTAAAGGGCATGCTCACAGCACATGTGCTTCCCGGAGGGCAGGGGTTCAAAGTGAGAACTCCCGATGCGGAAGTGGTCGACCTGGGGACCGAGTTCTCTGTGAAATATGACGCACAGCAAGGAACGGATGTGTCCGTCCGTCGTGGCCGGGCACGCGCCAGTCTGCTCGATCAGACTGGGGCTGTTTCCAAAATTGTCGACCTGACGACGAGTCGGTCGGCCAAGTTTGTCGCTTCAAAGTCAATTCTGTCTGAAACGGCATTTCAGCCGGAATTGTTCGATCAGGTTCACCGTGCTCGGGGAGCGATCCGCTCCATCAGTGGTCAGCTGAGAACCCCAGCGGAACTTCCTGCCTCGCTGCAAGCAGAACAGGCGATCACTCCCAATCACATGCTGGTCATCCCGGAGCAGCAGCATGTCACGCTTCTTGAAGACCTGATTGTCGACACCCTCACTGGCCGCAAAACGATTCCTGCCGGAGTCATTCTTCGCAGCTACCTGGTGCATTACGACCCGACCGACACCTCTCAATTTGCCCCCCGTGGAGCGGTCACGTTCTTCGGAAAAATTGCAGCTGTCCTAAACACCACGGGACCGCTGAATGCCACCGACAGCCAGTTCGGGTTGCCGGATGTTCTGTTTGACAATCACTCCTTTCGTGGACTGGAGATGGATTTTGACCAGATTCATGTTTCGGATGACAACCAGACAGTTTCCTTTTTCTTCGGAATGGCGCCGCCAACCTATTTGGACCAGGTGAGAATCCTGGTGTTCTCTACGCCATAAATTGCAGTACGGTCTCCAACCCTTTTTAGAAACGTCGAGGTCAATCATGTTGCCTGCAAAGCGACATCTACGCGGATTTACATTAATTGAATTATTGGTGGTGATCGCGATCATTGCCGTACTGATTGCGCTATTGCTTCCGGCAGTGCAACAGGCAAGAGAAGCTGCCAGACGCAGCCAGTGCAAAAATAATTTAAAGCAGATTGGTCTGGCACTTCACAACTATCACGATCTGCACAGCACGTTTCCACCGGGGTGGGTCGCACGCGGCACGGACTGGGGATCGGACTATTGCAAGAACAATGGCGACAAGCATCAGGCTCCCTGGACCGTCCTGATTCTGCCTCAACTGGAGATGACGAACCTGTACGACAAGTTTGATCTCGGAGGTGATTTTATCGTGGATAATAGTATTGTTCCCGCTCCAAACGGTAACTTTGCCACAAGTCGGATTCCTGTATATCAGTGTCCAAGCGATCCCGCAACAAGTGTATTCCGGGCACATGTGGACTACATGGGAATCCAGGGAGGTGGGGAGCCCGATTGCTGGAACAACGGCGCCAAAGATCGAGTCTTTTCAAGAAATGGAGTCTTATACGCAAACTCGGTAGTGCGTATGAGAGATATCACCGATGGCAGTTCCAACACGGTCATCGTCGGAGAATCGAAATATTTTTATTCCCAGCCGGGTGTGCCAACTAGAAGCTGGGCCATCGGCACGAAAATGAATGGCGGCATCGCCTTCACAAACGTTGTCATGATGCTGCCAATCAACAGTATGGTCGAAGTCGCTCCGGCCAGCGTCGCTAAGTTCTGTACAAAAATGCTCGGCAGCCAGCATGTTGGAGGATGCCATGCCCTTTTTGGTGACGGCTCCGTTCGCTTTCTCAGCGAAAACATGAATGAATCGACTTATCATGCGCTGGGAATCCGGGATGACGGATTGCCGCTAGGAGGGGATTACTGATGTTGAAACGCACCTCTGCATTGTCGTTCCTGATCGTGCCGTTCGTCTGCGGCTTCCTCGCGGGTTGCGGCGGGTCGCCGCCAGATGGCCCGCAACGATACCAGCTGTCCGGGAAAGTCTCGTTTGATGGGAAAGCGGTCCCCGCGGGAACGGTTTACTTCTCTCCGGACCAGAAACAGGGAAACCAGGGGCCTGGCACCATCGCCATGATCAAAAACGGAACATACCGAACCCTGAACGGCAAAGGAGTGGTCGGCGGACCGATGCTGGTGGAAGTCAACGGCTCGGATGGAGTTGCTGTTCAACGCGATGGTATGATGGATGAGAGCGGGACGCCACTCTTCTCCCCCTACAAGTTCAACGTGGACCTGCCGAAGGAGAACTCCACGCATGATATCGTGGTCCCCAAGCGGGCCAATTGATCAATCACTTCTGCCGTATTTCCCCAGACACCGCGGTTGCATTCCCCGGAATAGCGACAAGCCAGTCGGCGCAACTGGCTTGTCGCTGGTGTTGTGTAGAAATCCGCGGTTGAATCTTTTTGGGAATCGCCGAATTACCGAAACAAACCCGCCCACATGGCCCATTTCATGGGATTTCCTGCTTTCATCCGTTCTGCTGGTGGTTTTGATTGCGAATGACGCATTCCGTATAGAGCAAGTTGCTCTGGCTTGGGCCCGCGCAGCGAGCGTTTCGACTGATGAAAGGCAACTCGCCGCGTGGCGGGACGCGGTCGATGCGGAGTGAATTTGCTCTGTCCTGAAATTCTTTCCAGATGCACCGAAACTCTCTTTCATTTCGGGGGTTTCAATGAATACTGGAATCGAACACCAAGACGTCGTCGAGAAGTTTTCTGGAATGAGCCTTGGAGTCCGCTCCCGTTTGCCCGCCCGATACTGGCGAGAGCAACTTGCTCTACCGATTCGCAATACAATCTCTGCAATGCCGGAAAATGGAGTCTTCCCCGACTGTCTGCGGGGAGCGGTCGAATTGCATTGACAGCTTTCACAGGAATTCAGGAGTCCACTCATGCGCATTCCACTTCAGTTTTCGTTGGTCGCCATGGGCTTTGCCTGTCTGGCGAGCCTTTCCTTTGCCGATGAGCAGAAGAAGCCCGATGCTCCGCGCCGGGAATCCGCCCAGGAGCGCAAACAGGAAGAGACCAAAGCAGAAAAAGCCGTAAAACGTGATCAGAAGAACGCAGACGAGAAAAAGTCTGGTGAAAAGAAAGCCGACAAAGGGCATTCGGAACGCGCCGATAAGTCACGTCAGGACAGGCAGGCCAACAAACCCGCTGCAGAGCCCGCGAAGACCCGCGCCGACAACATCTTCGATCGTCTGGATGCCAATCATGACGGCATGATCAGCAAGGAAGAATTCGGGGTTGCTGCCCAGCGAATTCAGGAGCGCCTGCAACAGGCCCGCACGACCCGTCCAGGTCAATCACGGACGGCACATTCCCGCGCGAGTGCTTTTAATAGACCAGGATCTTCGCCCCGCATGCGAAGGGGGGAACGGAGTCATCAGAACTCATTCCGTCGCGGAGGCCCCGGGCAACAGCGTGTTGGGCAGCAGCGCAATTTCACGCAGCAGCATTCCGGGCGTCAACATCGTTTCGGACAGGCCCAGCGTTTTGGACATCAGCAGCGATTTGCAGGACATGGAATGCGACACGGCCGCTTTGCAGTTCGCGGGCAATTCGGACGTCACCATCAGCACGGTTTCCAGGGACGGCACGGCGTGCGACAGGGAAGATCTTCCGGTCATTGGGGGAGAGACTTCGGTCGATCGAGATTTTCTGCAACGCGTCGATTTCATCAGGCTGGACCAGGACATTTTGGTCATCAGGGATTTCGACGAGGAGGCATGGGCTTTCATGGACAGAGCCGTTCCGGTGAACGGGGCCGCTTCAGTCAGCAACATGGTCGTTTTGGCGGTCACAATGTCTTCAGCCAGCGTTTCGACAGAGACGGAAGCCGTTCACACTTCAATCAGCGATTCGGCCAGCAACGCTTCAACAATTCACGGCCAGGTCAGAACTTCGACCGTTCACGAGGTCCTCAGGCGAAAGGCTTTGGTCGCCCCGGCACGTCTGGTCATTCCGAGATGAATCGGCCAGGGGATCAGCGCGGTCATCAGCCTCCCCAACATGCTGATCGTCCCGCGCCACGTGGAGATCGCCCCATGGCCCGTCCCGGTGATGCTGGGGAACGGCGTGGACCACCCCAGGGTGATCGACCTCGTTTTCGCCCGGATGGTGCCCGACCGGAAGGTGATCGTCCAGAAGGTGCCCGACCTCGTTTTCGCCCGGATGGTGCCCGGCCGGAAGGTGATCGTCCAGAAGGTGCCCGACCTCGCCCGGAAGGCACAATCGAAAGATTTCGCATGCTGCGTGAACGTGCTGCTCCCCGTCCGGAACGTCGCCCGGAAATGAAACGGGAACAGGATCGGCAGAATTCCGGCGAGAAGAAGAACGACGCTGATCAGAAACGATCTGAAGAACGGAAGGACAAGACTGCCGCAGACCCGACAGTTTCTCCAGAGAAATCAGATGCGGTCGGACATGCTTCTCCGCCAGTCGTTCCAGTTCCAGAAATCCTGGTTTCATCGACAGCAAAATAAGCGGCATCCACATTGTTTAACCGCATTTCACGATGCGGCAAACAGTATTGCCCGAGAATGTATTGCCCGGGAACATGATGGACAGTGTCACACAGTTGTTCCAAATTTGACAAGCGATTGAAGTAAGAGGGGGCCAGGAATCAGGGATCAGAAAACGGCGTCATTGCTGGATTTTTCCTGTCCTCTGGCCTCCGATTCCTCCGCTCAAATTTGGAACGACTGGCTCATCGAAATCAGGAGCAATCCCGAAATAAGCTCCTTGCCATGCCCTTCGCCGTTTGACCTCACAGATGAGGCTGCGGAAGCGTGTGACAAGGAGCTTATTTCGGGATTGTTGCATATCACTCAGCCGTTCCACGTCTGATCGGATTGAGACAAGGGAAAAGGGGAGAAGGAAAAGCGTCAACGACAGTCTTCCCCTTATTCTCTTTCCCTTTTATATCACTTTCCACCAAGCTTTCAGACTGGGAAGCACTATAAGTATAATGTGCCTGGTTGCCGTTTCTGGAGAGAGCATGTTGCTCCAACTGAAGTGATCTCCCTTTCAGAAGGAATCCGATTCAGATGTTCCCACAAGACAAATGGCCCTTATGTGGTATTGCTCGTCGAATCGGGGGATTTCTGATTGCCGGAGTCATCTGGCTGGCGTCTGGATCTCCATTACTGGCTGCGGAGTCGGATCGGGTCCCGGTTCTGGGAGTGACACTGAGCTGGTTGTTTGCTCTGGCCGGGGCGGTGACAGCACTGGTGTTTGCGTACCGATTCTTCTGGTGGATGATTGCCCAGGATGAAGGCGACCCGCTGATGGTGAAGATTGCCGGGCACGTGCGACAAGGTGCTCAGGCGTATCTGTGGCGGCAGTACTGCGTCGTGGTAATATTTTTCATCATCGTGAGTCTGCTGCTGGCCTGGGTGGCGTTTGGTCTGGGGGCGCAGTCGCGCGTGGTGCCGTTCGCCTTTTTGACCGCAGGATTCTTTTCCGGCCTGGCCGGCTGGTTCGGGATGAAGACCGCCACGTACGCCAGCTCCCGAACCGCTGAAGCCTGCAAGAAAAGCCTCAATCAGGGACTACAAGTTGCATTTCGCAGCGGTGCCGTGATGGGACTGACGGTTGTCGGTCTGGCACTCCTGGACATCACAGTCTGGTTTGCTCTGTTGTACTGGGTTTTCCCGCTGTTCAGTCCGGAAGCGACGATGAGCCTGGAGCAACTCACGATGACGATGCTTTGCTTTGGCATGGGAGCCAGCAGCCAGTCACTGTTCGCCCGCGTTGGCGGGGGTATTTTCACGAAAGCAGCCGATGTCGGCGCGGATCTCGTTGGCAAGATCGAAGCGGGAATTCCCGAAGACGATCCCCGCAATCCGGCAACGATCGCAGACAACGTCGGGGACAATGTCGGGGATGTGGCCGGAATGGGAGCCGACCTGTATGAGTCGTACTACGGCTCGATTCTGGCCGCCGCTGCGCTGGGCGTGGCCGCCTGTCCGGGATATCCTGGAATGCAACTGATGTTTCTTCTGCTACCGATGGTGCTCGCCGGAATGGGGATCGGCTTGTCGGTCATGGGTGTTTTCTTGGTCCATACGCAGGAACAGGCAGATCAAAAATCGCTGTTGCGGGCCCTGGGTCGTGGGGTGAACGCCAGCAGCCTGGGAGTGGCCGTGGGATCGGCAGTCCTGGTCTGGATCATGCTGGTCTGGCCGTCGCAAGGGGTCTCGGAAGTACTCGCCGCCAACGGACTCCGCTCCGGGACGCAATTGTTCGGCGTCTACTTTGCAATTCTGGCGGGGTTGCTGGCCGGTGTGATCATCGGCTGGTGGACAGAATATTCGACCAGCGACGTCTATGCCCCGACCCAGCGGATCGCCGATCAGGCGGTCACCGGCCCGGCAACTGTCATTATCGCGGGGGTCGCCGAAGGGTTTTATAGTGTCTGGGTACCGATCGTGGTGATCAGCATCGCGATTATGGTCGCGTTCGGTGCCTGTACCGGGTTCCAGTATGCGGACACGACCACCTTCGCCCTGGGCTTATACGGGGTAGCCGTTGCCGCGGTGGGAATGCTCAGCACGCTGGGCATCACCCTGGCGACCGATGCCTATGGACCGATTGCCGACAATGCGGGCGGAAACGCGGAGATGAGCAAACAAGATCCTTCGGTGCGGCAGCGTACGGATGCCCTGGACAGCTTGGGGAATACAACGGCGGCAACAGGGAAAGGGTTTGCCATCGGCTCGGCAGCACTCACGGCACTGGCTCTGCTGGCCGCCTATCTGGAAGCGGTACGGATCGGTTTTGATCACTGGGTCCAACCGCTGGCGGTCGTGGAATCTGAAGATCCGGCCCGGGCACAGGCTCTGGTTGTGCGTTCGGGAGTGCTGGCCGTGCGACATCTGGGCGAGAAAGATACTACGGCCTACCTCGTCTATTCACCGATGTCGACATGGCATGCAGAAAGGCTGCGGGATGCCATCGGTCCGCAGGCCAGGGTCGGTGACACAATCACTCTGGATCTGCCGGAGTTGGAACGAGGTGGACTCGCCGTAAATGCCCGGCAAGCCTCGATGCCAAACTTCGTACGATATTATGATGTCAACATTATGAATCCCAAAGTTCTGGTCGGATTATTCCTCGGGGTGATGCTGATCTTTGTATTCTGCGCACTGACCATGAAGGCCGTTGGTCGGGCAGCCAAAAAGATGGTTGAAGAGGTCCGCCGGCAATTCCGGGATATTGCCGGCATTATGGACGGAACTGCCGAACCGGACTACACAGCCTGCATCGAGATCAGCACAGCTGCGGCCCAATGGGAAATGATCGTCCCGGCACTGCTGGCGCTGCTCGTGCCACTGGCAACGGGTCTGCTGCTCGGTGTCAGCGGAGTGATGGGAATGCTGGCCGGTGGCCTGACGTCCGGGTTCGCGGTGGCAATTATGATGGCCAACGCCGGGGGAGCCTGGGATAATGCCAAGAAGTACATCGAGTCCGGCGCACACGGCGGCAAAGGGACCGATGCCTACAAAGCCGCCGTCGTAGGAGATACTGTCGGCGATCCGTTCAAGGATACTTCCGGTCCCAGCCTGAATATCCTTATTAAGCTGATGGCCATGGTGAGCGTCGTTTTCGCGGGACTCATCGTGCAGTATTCTTTGCCGTTATGACAGTATCTTCTCAATCATTTTGGCTGCTTGTCCACGAGTCAGAATGGTATCGCACCCCGCCTGCTCAGCCATGGCCAGCAGATCTTCACGTACATGTGGAGCATAGCCAATGAGCTGGCAGTCTGGACCGGCAGCGACCTTCAACTCCGGCAAGTCCAGCTCCGGCAGGGTCAGATCGATGATGATGTACTCAGCAGAAGCCGCTTCCAGTTGCTGCCGGCAGCCAGACTGAGAAAGACACGTACGGGCCTGTCGTCCTGCCCGTTGAACCGCACCGTGAAGTTGGCTGCTGAAAAGTAAATCCTTACTCAGGATCAGAACATTAGCGGGAGTGGACATCAGCGATTCCTACAGCCATCATGACGTACTTGACGGCGATTTTTAAGATTTTCCATGAGAGCGCATAGGCCGCGTTCCACCATGCGATGAGTTGTCTGTCATCAGTCGAAACGCACGCTGTGCAAACACAGGCCAGAGTCACTTGCTCGAGCCCGCATCGCTTTCGACATATTCCAACGAACAGAATTCATCAGAAAACCTTCGCAGCTTCTGCGGGAGAGGAAGAGAAGCATACTATTCTTCAGGAACGAGTACTCGCATGCAAGGCTCGAGCACATTCACTTCGCAACTCACCGCCTCCCGCCACGCGGCGAGTTGCGTTTTACCAGTCAAAACGCGGGCTGCACGGGTTCAGGCGAGAGCAACTTGCTCTCGCCCCGTTTTCCTTCGGGACTTTCGCCTTTTTGACGTTGTCGTGTGCGGCTCGGCTTCTGCCGAGCCGCACACCAGGCAAAGCGTGATCTTACCCGCGGCTTCAGCAGGAGCTTCGCCTTCCCGGAATTTGTCCGGTTTGCATCAGGCGAAAGCCCTGCGTTCTCCCTGAGGAATTTGGGTACAATCGTGGAATAGCAGCACGCCGTCAGATGGCACGGACGCATTTCCATCGAATTTTTATGGTTTTTCGCTATCCTTGGCCGTCCAGCAATAAAAGAGGATAAGATTCATGCGAAAACGAGCATTAATTACAGGAATCACAGGCCAGGATGGTGCTTATCTGGCGGAGTTTCTGATTAATAAAGATTATTATGTGCATGGCATCAAACGGCGCGCATCATCTTTTAATACAGCGAGAATCGATCATCTCTATCAAGATCCACATGAGCCGGATTGCCAGCTCACGTTGCACTATGGAGATCTGACAGATGCTTCGAATCTGATCCGCATCATCCAGCAGGTTCGCCCGGATGAAATTTATAATCTTGGTGCACAAAGTCACGTGGCTGTTTCGTTTGAAAGCCCGGAATACACTGCCAACGTCGACGCCCTGGGAACACTCCGAATTCTGGAAGCCGTTCGCATCCTGGGATTGGAAAAGCAGACACGTATTTATCAAGCCTCGACGTCAGAATTATACGGAAAAGCAACTCAATCTCCGCAGGATGAAGAGACCCCGTTTTATCCCAGATCCCCCTATGGGATTGCCAAGCTCTATGCTTACTGGATCATCAAAAACTATCGGGAATCTTATGGCATTTTTGCATGCAATGGAATTCTATTTAATCATGAATCTCCCGCGCGAGGCGAAACATTCGTCACCCGTAAGATCACTCGAGCTTTAGCACGAATTAAACTGGGCATGCAAAGAGCACTCTACCTGGGCAATTTGAATGCTTTGCGGGACTGGGGGCATGCCCGTGACTATGTGGAAATGCAATGGCTGATGCTGCAGCAGGAATCTCCACGGGATTATGTGATTGCAACGGGCAAGCAGCATTCTGTTCGAGAGTTCGTTGATCTCGCGGCGCAGCGTCTGGAAATCAACATCATCTGGCAGGGATCAGGCATCGAAGAAAAGGGAATTGACGCGAAAACCGGCAAATGCCTTGTCTCCGTCGATCCCCGTTATTTCCGGCCGGCTGAGGTTGAATCGCTGATCGGCAACCCGGCCAAAGCACGACGGGACTTGGGTTGGGAACCCCGCATTTCATTTGAGGAACTGGTCTTTGAGATGGTTGATGCCGATCTGGAAATCGCCAAACGAGACAAGTTACTTCAGCAATCTGGCTTTCGGACAAATCGGTAGCACAAATAAGCCCCCCTGACAGCCCGTTGAATTTCGGGAGAGTTCGGCTCCCGCCAAGCCGAATCCGTCTTAGAAGCCCTAACAAAACATGCAACGAACTTGCTCGCGGAAAGGAGACTTCCTATGTCCGAGAGGTTTTGTTCGCGGCTCTTAGACTTAGAACCTCTCATCCTGTTGCGCGAGTTGAATATCATGGTTGACCATCATGCGGATCAAGTCCGCAAACCCTGTCCGAGGTTGCCAGCCCAGTATTTGTTGAGCATGTGACGCATCACCGAATGCTGCCTGCCTGTTTTCCGAACGAAAAAACTGAGGGTCGACCTGGATTCGGCAATGCCCGTCCGCTGTCAGCCCTTTTTCTTCAAGCCCTGTCCCTTCCCAGTGAATCGGCATCCCGGCAAACTGGAACGCGAGTTCGATCAATTCCCGAAGCGTGTGCAGTTGGCCGGTGGCCAGCACAAAATCCCGGGGAGATTCCATTTGCAGCATCTGCCAGATGGCTTCCACGTAATCTCCGGCAAAACCCCAGTCTCGTTGTATATCGAGATTCCCCAACGTCAAGACAGATTGCCTGCCGGTTAAAATCCTGCCGATGGCTCTTGTCACCTTACGCGTCACAAAGGATTCGGGGCGCCGAGGTGATTCGTGGTTGAACATGATGCCACTGACAGCAAAAAGTCGATGCACGTCACGATAGATACTGGTGAGTTGCTGGGCATAAATTTTGGATGCCCCATATGGATTTCTGGCTGCAAGTGGAGATTTCTCATCCTGGCGACCATGGGCATTCCCAAAGACTTCCGCGGAAGATGCCACAAACAGTTTCATCGGGAGGTTGGACTGTCGAATTGCTTCAAGCAATCGCAGGGTTCCCAGAGCGTTAATTTCTGCAGTTTCTTCTGGATTATTAAACGAATTGGGGACATCAGATTGAGCTGCAAAATGATAAATTTCGTCTGGTTGCTCGTGTAGCAACGTCTCCAGAAGTGTAGAGGTTTTCGAAAATTCGCCCCGAATCACACGGAATTTTTGCGTGGCAATTCCGTTTTCGGGCAACAAATGGGAAATGTTCACCAATTCGGGGGCACTGACCGCTCGTACCAGTCCGCAGACTTGATACCCTTTTTTCAGCAGGAATTCCACCAGATAAGACCCATCTTGTCCCCCCACTCCGGTGATCAGGGCAACCTTATTCATGGCGGGATTCATGGCAGGAGAATCGATGTCTGTCATTTGGTAAAATTGTCATCCAAGATAAAAATCCCCAGTGGCAACCGCTCCCGCCAGCCTGATCACCATGATCCATCGTATCGAATCAACTCTACGATTCGCAGACAAATCTCCCAGAATCCCAGCCTGCCAATTCATATCGGCGGTCATCGAATACAGAAACAACACCATTGGACGTCGAAAAGCTATGGATGAAGTGCGTGTTTTGGAGCAGTGTTTCTATGAATTTGTGCAGACAGCGGAGAGGCTACTGGAAAACTCTCGATTTCTCCAGAACTCCTGCACCGGCTCTCCACATTTCCTGCACGAGTTTTCGACGTTGATGCACTCTCCGGAGAAGTTCACAAATCTCTCTGATTCTGAAGCTTACGAACAATCGTTCTCGGTTTCCGACAATCTGAAAATCCTCTATGATACGACTGCTGATACCTTTTCTACTGATTTGACCCAGAGAGGGTTTTCAGCAGTTCGTCTGTTCAAAGAATGAATCACATCCATGAAATTCAGCTGCCCACGGAATGTTCTTCAATCCGCCTTTGCCATTGTGAGTGGCGTGGTTCCACAGCGGTCGCCCAAAGAGGTCCTGCGCAATATCAAACTGACATTGCAGGAAGGGGTCGCCACATTGCTGGGAACGGATGAAGAAGTTGGCATTCGTTACGAATTGTCCGGTGTCGTGACCGATTCTGTTGGTGAAGCCCTGCTGCCGACCCAGCGTCTGAACGCCATTTTGCGTGAAGTACAAGATGAAACGATTCAGATCGAGGTCGATGAAGAAGCACTCTGGGTGCGAACATCTCAAAGTGAATTCCGCCTGAGTGTGGAAGACCCCGCCCTGTTTCCTTCTGTGGCGAAGTTCGAAGATCAGAACTATTACGTCATTGCTGGAAAATCGTTTAAGCAGGCCATTCAACGCACTTTGTTTGCCACCGACACGGAAAGCACCCGTTACGCTCTGGGTGGAATTTTACTGGAACAGGTAGAGAGTCAACTGACGCTGGCCGCCACCGACGGGCGGCGACTGGCTGTCATCCAGATTGGCAGTTCCATGCACGGAGAGATCACGGAAGAAGCTGTGCATCCCGTCGTGCCTGCCAAAGCGATGTCGTTGATTGAACGCTCCATTCATGATGACGCTCAGGAAGTTCATCTGGCGGTTCATCCTCACCATGTGCTGATCAGAAGCGGGTTCTCCACAATTTATGCCCGACTCGTGGAAGGACGGTTTCCCCGATATCAGGACGTGATTCCGGATCACTGTGAAACGACCATCGAATTTGTCGCTGGCCCGTTTCTCTCCGCTGTGCGGCAGGCCATGATTGTGACAAACGAAGAGAGTCGCGGTGTCGATTTCTCTTTCAAAGAGGGAACGCTCATGCTCGCCAGTCTGGGGCAGGATGTGGGATCTTCACGGATCGAACTCCCCGTCAGTTTTGATGGCGAACCATTTGTGATTACCTTCGATCCACGATTCGTGCAGGAATTCCTGAGAGTCCTGGAACCTGCTGCATCGGTGACATTGCAACTCGTCGATGGCAACAGTGCAGCCGTCTTTAAAGCCGAAGGCAACTATACCTATGTGGTGATGCCGCTGGCCCGGGACGATAAATAAATATTGAGAGGAATGGATTCGAACATGACCTATGGACCTCGGGAAAGAAGTCGACCTTACGATACCACCGAACCGGACGCCTTAGGAGCAGTGATTTCGAAGCTGTTTGCCATTCGAGGCTATGGACGAGTTCAAGCCGACCGGCAGCTACATCTGGCCTGGAAACAGATTGCCGGCGAAGAGGTGGCCCGCCAGACTCGCGTTCTCGGGCTCAAAAACAGCATTCTGCAGATTGGAGTCTCCAATGGCGCCTTGCTGAACGAGCTGGCCTCGTTTCAGAAGCAGGAGCTGCTGCAGAAGTTCAAGGAGGAATTTCCACAACTGCGCATTCGTAACTTCAAATTCAAGTTGCGCGGTGACCTCAGTTAAAATTTCCGCGAGTGCTTTGTTCACTCTAAAAATTCGGATAGACCATAACGTAATTTGCTATGACGCACTCTGAAACTAAGCCGTAACACGGCACTGGACAGGGTTGTCGACGCTGACTGTGCGACATCCGACTGTCAGATTCTGTGGTCATATGTATGCGTGCGGGAATGTGGGAATAAGGCAGTCAATCAGTATTAATGATTTATTACGATGAAGCATCGACTGGATAGTAATGAGCGATAAACACCAATCTGAAGATTACGGCGCCGATAAGATCCAGCATCTGGAAGGGATCGATGGAATCCGACATCGCCCGGCGATGTATATCGGCGGGACCGATCTATCCGGATTGCACCATCTGGTCTACGAAGTGACCGATAACGTCCTGGACGAATTCGCTAATGGATTTGCGACGGTCATGAACGTTTTTATCAACGGAGATGGCTCCGTGACGGTATTCGACGACGGACGCGGAATTCCTGTGGACATCATGAAGGACAAAGGGAAACCCGCCCTGGAAGTCGTCCTGACGGAAATTCATGCCGGTGGAAAGTTCGATCGTAAAGCCTATGCCGTAGGGACCGGAGGATTGCACGGCGTGGGGGTCACTGCCGTGAATGCCTTGAGTGAATGGCTGGAAGTAGAAGTTTCCCGCCAGGGATATGTCTGGCATATGGAATTTGGTAAAGGACGCCTGACTTCTCCACTCTCCAAAGGAGTGGCGACCGAGTTGACCGGCACCAAAGTGACCTTTAAACCCGATCCCACTATTTTTCCGAATACGACATTTAGCTATGACACAATCCATAAACGCCTGCAGGATTGTGCATTCCTCAATGCTGGAATTCACATCAATATTACTGATGAACGAACCGGCCAGTCAGACACGTTTTGCTATGAAGATGGACTTGCTGAATTTGTAAAATGGATTAATCGTACGGAGACGCCGGTTCACCCGGACGTGATTCGTATTATCGGAACTGTCGATACCGTGGATGTCGATATTGCTTTGCAATGGAACGACGGCTATTCCGAAAGCGTCCGCTGCTTTGCGAACGGGATTTCCAATTCGGATGGCGGAACGCACTTCTCCGGATTTAAGACCGCACTCACCCGGACCATGAATCAATATGGTAAGTCTCATAATCTATTCAAAGATATGAACCTGAGTGGAGACGATTTCCGCGAAGGCCTGGCAGCCGTGGTCACGGTACGCATTCCGAATCCGCAGTTCGAATCACAGACGAAAATTAAACTCACGAATCCGGAAGTCGAAGGAGCGGTCAATTCCGTAGCGGGGGACGTGTTGACGAAGTTCCTCGAAGAAAATCCAGCCATTGCGAAAAATATCTGCCAAAAAGGACTGCGTGCTGCTGAAGCCCGCGAAGCCGCCCGCAGAGCCCGCGATATGGCTCGTTCCCAAAACAAGGTTTCCGGAGGAGGGCTTCCCGAAAAACTTCGCGATTGCCGCAATCACTCACTGGATGTCTCCGAACTCTATCTGGTGGAAGGAGACTCGGCCGGTGGCTCCGCTGACCAGGGACGCGATTCTGCCACACAGGCCGTATTGCCATTACGTGGAAAGATTCTCAACGTCGAAAAAGCCCAGATGGTCAAGGTACTGGCAAATACTGAAGTGACCGCCCTGTTCAAAGCCATTGGAATTCTGCCACTGGCTGAGGAAGTGGATATCCAGAAGCGCCGTTACGGCAAAATCATCCTCATGACCGATGCCGATGTGGACGGATCTCATATCCGCACACTATTACTCACATTTATTTTTCGGCATATGCGGGAATTATTAAAACAGGGTTGCGTCTATGTTGCTCAGCCTCCTCTGTATCGTGTGATCCCTCGCGGGAAACGAAATCAGAAGCCGCGCTATGTGCAGACGCATCAGGAGATGATGAATGAACTCCTCGGCTTAGGTATCGATGGTGCAGCCCTGGTACTGCATCCTCGTGAAAGTCTGATTGGCAACTCGACAACCGGAACGACCGAACGTCGGGAAATTACCGGAACGTCACTGCTCGAACTGGCTGAACTCCTCAGCACGCTGGCAGAACCCATCGAGGCACTCGAACGCCGAGGAATTGCTTTACGCCGTCTGGCTCGCGAACATACCTCCGCAGAAGGTCTGCTCCCCCGTTTTCGGGCTTTCCGCGGCACCGATGAACATTGGTTTGCCACACGAGAAGAACTGGATGCCTTTATCGCAGATCAAAAAACAGCAGATGCAGCACAAAATCCGCCCAGCGAATCGCCCCAGACTGCCGGCGAAGCGACGGAATCGTCTGCCACAGAATCTACCACAGAACTAGTCACCAAAGCCGATCTGTTTGAAGTACGAACCATCAACCAGGTCCTGAAGACATTACAGGAGAAATTCCAACTCTCTCTCAACGACCTGCTGATTTCTCCTCCGAAGAACGCAGAACAAGTTTTTCCATATGAAATTACCGGTCATGACAGCACAAAAAAACTGCTCAGCCTGCGGGAACTCGTCCCCGCTTTGCGCGATTTAGGAGGCAAAAGCCTGACCTATACCCGGTTTAAAGGTCTGGGTGAAATGAACCACGACGAACTGGCCGAAACCGCCATGGAACCCGCCACTCGCCTGCTGAAACGAGTCACCCTCGATGACGCCGCCGCCGCTGAAGAAATCTTCCGCGTCCTCATGGGCGATCATGTAGAACCCCGCCGAGAATTCATCGACAAACACGCCCTGGACGTTAAAGACCTGGACATTTGAACTGGCTCGTTTGGTGTCTGACATAATTCCTGTCATTTCTGACAGAAAGCCTGGCCAAAACTGACAGAATTATTGTCACGGTTGTGAGGAATTTCTTTCTTTGACGTTCCCTGTGAGCGGCGATGAAATTTTGTTCATCGGCATGTGCAGACAAAATCTCCCAAATCTCGGGAACTGCGCAGGTCGATTTCACGAATGGCACTTAGAAATCAGCAAACCATTGGCTGAAAATGAGATAGGCAAATAGGGCCTCTCTTGCGTAGAGGAGTCTTGTCAAAGGATTCATCACCGGCAAGGAGGCCCTACGATGCGAGATTTTAGCCTGGGACGGCTCCGGCAACAGGTCAATTTTCTGCGGCGTCAGTTTCTGCAGGAAGGGTCATTGCCATTGGCCAATATTCTCTCGGAAGACGTGATTGCTCCGGCGTTGGAATCGATCTGCAGCTGGAAAGACCGCATTTACACGCCACTGGTCACGCTGTGGGTGTTCCTCGGCCAGGTCCTGAGTGCTGATCATTCTTGTCGGGCAGCCGTGTCTCGGTTGATTACACATCGTCTTGCTCAAGGGCAGAGTGCCTGGTCGTCTCAAACCGGCGCTTACTGCCAAGCCAGACAACGCCTGCCGGAGAAGTTTTTCTCGATGATGGCGTGCCTGGTCGGAAGAAGACTGGACGCGAAGAGCGAGGCGGGATGGCCATGGAAGGGGCGTCGCGTCTATCTGTTTGATGGGACGACGGTGTCGATGCCCGATACAGCAGAGAATCAGCAGGCGTATCCACAAACCTACAATCAGAAGCCGGGGCTCGGGTTCCCGATCGCGCGCAGCGCAGCGGTATTTTCTCTGGCCTGTGGCGCGGTGCTGGACCTGAGGATCTGCCGTTACGCGGGCAAGGGACAAAGTGAACTGGGGATGCTTCGCATGTTATGGAACCTCTTCCAGCCTGGGGATGTCATGCTCGCAGACCGCCTGATGTGTTCCTGGACGGAAATGGTCATGCTCAAGCAACGTGGCGTGGATTGCGTCTGCCGATTCACATCCCACAGAACCACAGACTTTCGACGCGGGCGTCGTTTGGGGACAGACGACCTATTGTCCAATGGTTCAAGCCGCAGAAACCCCGTTCCATCGACCGCGTGACTTATGCGGCACTGCCGGACTTCCTGCTGGTTCGGGAGACGCGCGTGCGGATCGAACAACCTGGTTTTCGAATCGCCATGCTCACCGTCGCCACAACCCTGCTGGATGCGGATGAGTTTACAGCAACCGATCTGGCCGATCTGTACCGCGCCCGCTGGAACGCGGAGCTCGGTCTGCGTTCGATTAAATCCACAATGCAAATGGACGTTTTGCGCTGCAAGACTCCCGAACTGGTGCGGAAGGAAATCTGGACGCATGTCTTGGCCTACAATCTCATCCGCACGGTCATCGCTCAGGCCGCAACCCAGTATGACATCGAGCCGCGCACTATCAGCTTCAAGGGAGCACTTCAAACTCTGAAAGCCTTTCAGCCCTTGATTGACTTTCAAGGGCATCGGGGCGTCGACTTCCGCCGGAGCGCTTACGATCAGCTGTTGACAGCGATCGCCATGCATCGTGTGGCAGACCGACCGGGACGCCTTGAACCTCGATACAAAAAACGACGATCGAAACGTTATGCCGAAATGAAAATGCCCAGGCACGAGGCCAAACTCGCCATCCTCAAAGGACTTGTCAAAAACTAAGTGCCATTCGTCGATTTCACCGATGCGTCGAACGCATCTCGCTAGAGACGGATCTGGGTATCCGGCAACTCGTGCACGTCGCCAGTATGCAAGAAAGTGATCGTTGCCAGTCGAGCCTTTAAGATCTGAATTCGTGTTTCGGCCTCTGTACGCAGGCGAATTGGAGCCAGTGCTGGGTATTCCTGCCGGATTTCCGTGTACAAGTCACCAACAAATTTTGGTGCTCACAACGTGACCACGACAACAAAATCGAATCGCTCATGGGCACCATTACGACCAACCGCGTGAAGGGTCATCAGCGGTGAGCTAATGCTCTTCGCATTCTTCGATTTTGATCGACGGACGATGGATTCCCACTTACAATCCAGTCGACGATCCTTTTCATCGACATAGACGTTGCCCGAATCCGTTTCAGGCCATCCAGCTTGCTTCCAACCTTTCTCTACGAGATTCGCTATTTCTGTCGCATCATTGATCAGATGGAGCACTTTCTCCTTTGCTGAGGCTCCCTTCGGTGAACGGAATTTGTAACGCTGTGCGTGTGGGTAGAAGGTTTCTTCCAGGCAGCAGGATGTATAGTCGCCGGGATGCATGGGATCGACCGGCGCAAGAGCCGCTACCGTCCAATGCACATAGATCTTTCCGGGAATGTCAACTTTGGATGGCCAGGGAATCGGAAGCTTCACCATCCGAGCCGGAAGAATATCGCCTTGGAACACGACGGTCACGGTATGGTCTTCGCAAAGCAAGACATCATCGATCGTCTCGCGAAGGCAACCGTGTCCCAGGAGGCTGTCTGATTTCTGCGCATCAGTCGACTTTCCCGGATACTCAGCCGTGTGTACCAACAATGCCCGGCCCAACAATGCCGAGCTGCGTTCAAAGGAATCAATTGCTTGCGCATTCATGCGGGATGCGAGTGGTGACGCAAAACTTGTTCCCCACCAAAGCACCTTCTGGCCGACGGTCGTCGACGCCAGATGGATAGGTATGTTCTCGCAACCACCAAATGCGACCAAATCAGGTTTGACTTTACCGCACTCGCGACCGGGGCCTTTGCAGGAATATGTAGCATGGACGGGAGACGCTGCATTCAGCGTGAAGGCCCCCACTCCAAGGCCATGCACCATATCTGATGGACTCTGAATCCGTTCTTCGCCAGCTACGTCGCCATCGTTTCCAACGGCAACACAGAAAGACACCTTGTGTGTTGCAGCCAGCGTATCCAAGATGTAGGTGAACCGAGACAGCGTATCGTCTTCGATTGGGCCTCGCGGCCCAAAGCTGACATTGAAAACCTTGATGTCGTTTCTTGCCGGGACGGCCTGCTCGATGACGTCGATTGCTTCATACAAGTCGACGTCCAGCGGATCGGATGTCGGAAGCACTCGAAAGCTGACAACGTAAACCGGCGGAGTTGGCAACCGATCCTTGGCCGTGAAAGGGTTCAATGGACCATGCAGAATCGCGCCTGCAACGGCTGTTCCGTGTGAAACGCAACCATCATCCGCTACGGTCTTGATTGAGTTCGCATCGTCTTGTTCTGCGTGCCCTGCAAGCAATGGAACAGTCACGTCAATCCCACCGTCGAACATGCCAACTTTGATGGTAGAACGTGTCGTCGTTGACGGCGGTTTCGGCGCATTCGACTTCGGTGCGTGACGCAGACTACTCAAACCGTCGAAGTGCAGTGGGTGGACCGAACGAAGAGGATTCGCTCCGGCAAGCTGGCTAAGCGAAGCGCGGTTGAGAAAGCACGAAACGAACGTCGGACCAGCAGCGTAAGGACGAACCTTCGATTTCTCAATCGAGATGTTTGACCACTCGAACAACTCGAACAAAAATTCAAGCTGACCATTTTTCGCATTGCGGCTTGGATGCAGGATCAGTTCGACTCGCCCCTCTTCCCAGGTTTCTGGAAATCCTGCCAACTGCTCATCCACAGTCAGAGTGTCGAAACGCTCAATGCGTTGGATCTCTTCGCGAAACTTGCGTGGCAACGATGACTCGGCCCGATCAAGTTGCTGGATGAATCGCTCAAAGCCGCTTGGTGTGCTTTGGACGAACACGAGTCTCGCGTCAACGTCGGTGACGTCTTTCTCCAACTGCTTTTCGATTCGAGAGGTCTGCGCTACTTCTTTAATTGGGATGCGATACGTGCGCGAGCCGACACTTCGCAATTCAGGAATTTCATCAAAGATTGTAGCCGGGTCATATGATTTGGCGGTCACATCAGGATGAAGCCTCATGCAAAACACTGCCTCATCAGGAATTTTCTTTTCCTCCGGAAGTGCCTCAAATGATCGGAGTGCGTTGCCGACACCTGATTTGATGCGGTCACGTGCTTCGCCGTAGGAACGCGGCGGTTCAGGAGTCCGGCCGGTCAATTGTTTCTGGATCGGCTCGATATATTGTTCCCCGTTTCCGAGTATCAAACGTTTCCGAGTATCAGCCATGCTGCACCTCCTTGTTCAAGTGGTGCTGGATAGTCGATGGACTTTTGCCCAACAACTCGGCCAATTCACGAACCTTGAATACCCCATTTGTTTTCGACTGAATTCGCCTGATGAATTCTCCGATGTTTTTGCTCGTCAGCCGCTCACCCAATCGAAGCTGAATTTCCTCTAGGAGGCTTCGAACCAGAATTTGTTCGGTTGCAAGATGATGTCGAACAGCGGCCGACATCAATGAATCCAACTCGGAACCGCTTGCCCCCTCCAAACTGCAAGCAACAGCATGTAAAAGGCCCGCAGGAACATCGTCACTGAATCGGCGGCCCGACCGTTTGAGAATCTCAAGCCGCTCGTCATCGCCGGGCAGGGGAATATCAAGCACGACGTCAAATCTTCGAGCAATCGCACGGTCAAGCAACTCGGGGTGGTTGGTTGCTGCAATCAGCACGGATTGCAGAGGCCAGTCTTCCAGCTCCTTAAGCAGAACGTTAACGATTCGTTTCAGCTCTCCAACTTCAGAAGCGTCATCACGCCGCTTGGCAATTGCATCAAATTCGTCGAGCAACAACACACACGGTCGCGACCGTGCATAATCAAGTGTCCGACGTAAATTTAATCCTGTCTTGCCGAGGAAGCTTGAAATCGACGTCGTAAGATCGAGCGTCACAAACGGCAGACCAAGCTCGCGTGCTATCCACCGAGTCAGCATCGTCTTCCCGGTTCCCGGAGCTCCGGTCAAAAGCACAGATCCAGGAGGAAGAAAACCTTCTTCAAGGAGACGCCCGCAGTTCTTTCGTTGACTGATGAATTGCTCAACCCTTCTCAAAACCGATGTGGGGAGCACAGGGGCTGGCGCATCATCGACAGATTCAGCTCGCACCAACGCAAAACCTTCGTCCGCATCCACTGGCGGTGGTCCGCTGCCTCTCCATCGCAGCCCATTTGGATTGGTTGAGTGTTCCGAGAGCAGTTGCCCTAGTTGTTGGCACACGTCCGGTGCTTCATTCTTGAGCGAGCGAATCGCTCGAACGAGGACAATTTCCAGTTTTTTCTGTTCGCCCGATAACGCCGCCTCGACAATTTTTGGCAACCACGACTGTTGACGATCTGTTCGACTCACGTTGAGTTCCTCCATATTGTCGAACAGCAAAAAGTGTTGAATTTCCGATAAGAATGGCTCCTCTGTTCGATGACGTCTCATATTATCGTCCATATCGAACACAATCTCAAGCGGATTCTTGTGAGCAGGCCGTGGTCAAATCAGCTTGAGACGGCAAGAGAACTGCCCGCCGGGACCAATGGTTCGGTGTCGCCACGTTTTTGAAGGGACTTGCGGCATCGGCCCAACCGAGATGAGACTGACAGCCGCATTCCAGCTGCTCCAGATCCGGAGCGACAAAACCGATCTTCGGTTGTCCGATATCGAACTGAAACTCGGGGTGAGGCATCTGGAAACTCCCGGTCAGGGCACCTTCCACATATCCAGCAACCAAGGCACCTGCTGTTGTTGTCAAGTAGCCAACAGTGTGAAGCTGTTGCGGTCGTCCTTTCCAATATTGGTCCGCTTCCACACCCCTCGCTGCCGCATCCGCCGCCTGCTCTTCCTTTTCACGGCGTTCGAATTCTGACATCAACTCGAAGTTCATCACGTAAGGATCAACGTTGCCGCGACAAAACGCACAGGGTAATCCTGGTCGGTATGCAGCGACATTGACGAGCTGCTCGGTCAACGTGCCATTTGTGCCATCCATCCGGACACCAACGTCGATAACAGGGACCAAGTAATGCCGGGCCAGCTCATCAAGCGCAACACGCCCGTGAACACTGTCCGTACATCCGAGGATGAAATCACACCGAAGCAATTGATCAATGACATTCGGATGAAGCACGTTTCCGACCATCGGCACAACGTTGGCATCCGGGTTAATCGAATGGATCATCTCTCGCATCAACGCGGCCTTGTACGGAAGCGGATTGAGAGACAAATGTTGCCACTCACTTCCTTGCAGTCGCTCCAGATTCGATGTCGAGAGCCGCTGAGGGTCGACAACAACGAAGTTGCCAACACGGGCACGCGCCAAAACGAGGACGGCGGGTGATCCGGTGCCGCTGTTACCGACGACTCCAATCGTTGAGTTCTGAAGTCGCATTTGGGATTGAGCTCCCATTAGAGATTGAATCCGTGCTGTGGGTGACTCAGATTCAACAACACTCAGCTCTGCAGGCATCAATTGCGATCGCCACCGATTTACCGTGTCGCCAGCACTGATCATCGAAGAAACGGAAAGCCATTTCCCTCGGTCATAAATACGACCGGAAAAGCTCAGCTCACAATCGCTCCGCTCAAAAATCAAGCTGCAATACGGACGCCCACCGCTGAACGAGGAAAGCTCTTCTGCAAAGTAACTGTCCATGTCGTCATCAAGATCACTCGGGCGAACCGGGCAATCAACGGGATGGGAATGCATGACACCAACCGCAAGGCCATCAACATTCGCGGACTCGTGAAACGCGCGACGCGAGTAGCCTTCATGAAACGTTGTCAGTGGGGTTTGCCGATCTAAGTCGCCGGGAACCGGCCAGAACCCATCAACAAAACAGACCACGATGCCCCACGAAGTGCGACGATAGCCAAAACGGAAAAAGGTTCCCCACTCTCGATGTGGATACCGTTGGAAAATGTGTTTTTCGAGCCGCACCAAATCCGACTCGCGGATGCGAACGAGTCCGGTGCCCGCATCCGTTGAGACGCTCGGTCGACTCACGCAATGTCGTACAACCATGACATGATCTCCCCAAGATATGTGTGAAAGCCGTGCCTGGTCGGGTTCCACGCTGGCCCGATCCCATTGGTGTGTGGGTGGTAGCTGACAAGTTGCCAGGTCCGACCGAGTGCATTCACGGTGTTGCCCTGCGGACTACCCTTGACGCGGCCAAGAAGCGGTGACCCTTGAGGCAAATACGCCCCGTCAATCATGTTCCCCGGATAGGCTCCCGGAATCAGAACCAAGACGTCGGTCTTGTCGATCGGTAGCCCCGGCCTGACTGAGAGGTTGTGATAAACCACGGCCGGGGGATTATCGACAAGCGAGACATTCGCTCCGCCTTCTGCCAGCTTTTCAATTTCGGCCGTGACACGGGACTGTTCATAACCGCCCGTGACGCCCTTGCGAACCACTTCGAAGGTCGCACATAAAGCAATCACAATCTGCTCAGAGAACTCCACAAGCCTATTGACACCACCGCTCGTCAGCCGAACACAGGTTTCCTGTGGTTTCTCTGGATAGACGAGTGCTGCGATCTCACCTCCGGTCATCTTCGGCTTCACTCCATCGTCTTCGGTAAAGACACGTGAATTGACGGTGATTTTCAACCCATCTTCGCGCTGCCGAGTGACGAATACCGGCCCGTCATCGTACACAGCAGCTTCGTCTAAACCGATAGGCTCGTCGTTGGGACGTTCGTAATCGCGGACCAACTGCACGTTGAGTGCAATGCCGAATAGTTGGAGCACCAGTTTGCCGGTCTGTTCCCGACGAGTGACGATTTCCGCTCGGTCATCAACAAAGAGTGCCAATTTTGCCGGTTCCTGGCACCCATGCCTCGGCTGCACATCGCATCGGCGAAGCGTATAGAAAACATTGCCTTCTTTCAGATCGACAGTGCTATCATCACCATCGAGAACAACATCGCTTGGAGAATTGTGATCTCGAACCAGCACAAAGTCGCCGCCGACTGATGCCTGCGCCCGGATCACCGCCACCGCAACGACTTGCCGAGGCATTGAAACCCCGACATCGTCCACTAAAACCCGCCATTTGGCATCTCCGCAACCGCTTTCGTTCTTACTCATTTCTCTTCAACTCCTGCTTTTGAAGTGCAACTTGGCTGGGCAACACTGCCCACTCTCTCACCCAGTCTATCGAGCAGTGCTAAATCTGTCAAGCAAAAAATTAGCACTGCTTGACAAATGCGGCATCTGTGCCGTATCCTTCAAGCAGAGAAACACACGAAAGGAGCCGTAAATGGCGAAAAAGTCTGCGAAATCAGACAAGCAAGCTGCGGCCTCCTCGACTTCCGACCAGACACTTGGGAAATACCTGTCCAGTCTTCGCGGCATGAAAAAGATGACGCTGCGAGAAGTCGAAGACGCGACCGACAAGGAAGTTTCCAATGCTTACCTGTCACAACTCGAAAACGACAAGATCACGAAACCAGCTCCCAGCGTGCTTCATGCATTGGCGATTGTTTACGGCCAACCATATGAAAGGCTGATGGAGAAGGCTGGCTATCTGCCCGCTGTATCCGCGACCAGCGCTTTGCGAAGTGGAAAGCGACACGGCCGAGCAGCCACGTTTGCAAACGAAAATTTGACAGATGAGGAAGAGGAAAAACTCATCGAGTATCTAGCGTTTCTCCGTTCACGGAGGGGACAAGGTGGTTCGTCCTGACGACTGCAAGCTGTCAATACAACAGCAACAACTTATTCGAAAACACGCCCGGCAAGCCCTTAAGTCGGCTGATGCCTTTGGGGTCTTTCCCACGCCGGTCGATGAGATCATGAAAGCAGCAAAGGTCTTCGTCGCAGAAGAGGATCTCGCCGACAGAGGCTTTCTCAAGAAGATGGCCAGGGCCGCTGGGGGGACACTCAAGCGGGCTCTCGACAAGATTCTTGGAGTAATGCATGTTGCGGCGAGACTCGTGTATCTCGACAAAGCCGTTCATGTCGCCAAACTTCCATTTCTCAAGCTGCACGAAACGGCACATGCCGTTCTTCCATGGCAAAAAGACATCTACGCTGTCACAGAAGACTGCGAGAAAACTCTTGCGCCGGAAATTGCGGACGAATTTGAAAAAGAGGCCAACGTCTTTGCCACTGAAGTTGTGTTCCAGCTGGATGCTTTCACTGAGGAAGCGGCAGATCATGACATTGGCATCCTGGTCCCGGTCAAGTTGAAGAAGCGATATGGGGCATCAATCTATTCAGCGGTTCGCCGCTACGTTTCCACTCACCACAAAGCCTGCTTGGTTCTTGTCCTTGAACCTCCGAAAATTCACGAAGATCTTGGTTTCACTTGTGACCTTCGCCGGGTTGTTGCATCAGAGTCGTTCATGGAGCAATTTGGCGAGTTGAAGTGGCCAGACTATTTCTCCCCGGACGACGAAATCGGCGCGGTTGTGCCGGTCGGCGGCAAAAAAATGTCTATGTACCGTCGAGTTGTACTTGTTGACCGAAACGGCTCCCAAAACCAGTGCGTCGCGGAGGCATTCACTCAATCTCATCAGGTGTTTGTCTTGATTCACTCAATCCAAACGCTCACAGCGAAACGCGTCCTGGTTACGAGGTGATCTTGGAGCCAAGATAGGCCAGTTATCGACGCCCATCCTCAAATGTGGCAATCTCTCGCGAACAAACCGTGCGGCCTGTCGCTAGCACCCCACTGTTTCCATTGACCTCTCGATCTGGGCAGACCATAACGGGTGTGCGTCAGGAAAGTAGGTAACTATCCGGTGAGGGTCTTGGTCCAGTAATGGTCCCAGAGGGCTGGTTCGGATCGGTACAGGGCTCGAAGTTGGCACAGGGCGGTGGTGCCCCGTT
>Ga0182738_1000398_pt1 | contig 63749 bp, 57 predicted proteins | sample eDN5th30CBELigMG_FD_128876 | JGI IMG/M metagenome (GOLD analysis project Ga0182738, IMG submission 128876) | Enriched Miracle-Growth compost microbial communities from Emeryville, California, USA - eDNA 5th pass 30_C BE-Lig MG (version 2)... ... | reverse complement strand
CTGGCATATTCCTGCGACGTCAGCGCCTTGGACGAAACGGCTCAGGCAACGATCGAAGGTTCCGACGTATGGATCGTCGACGCGCTCCGCCACGATCCGCATCCGAGCCATTTCTCGGTCGCCGAGACCCTGTCGTGGATCGAGCGGCTCGGCGTGACGCGCGGGGTCCTGACGCACATGGACTACAGCCTCGACTACGACGCGCTCCGCCGCGATCTGCCGGACAATGTCGAGCCGGCCTATGACGGCATGACGCTCGCGCTGCAGGTTCCGGAGGCCGTCCGCCCGTCTCAGGCGCACAGTAATGTTCCATAATATATCTTATGCGACTCGCGTGGACATAGACGGCCGGAACGGCGCGCGGTCGCCCGGTGGCGGTGCCAGATGGCGGTGCGACGTGGCGGCGACGCGATGACCGACCGGACCATGCTGGTGCTCGATGCCGGCGTGCGGCGGTTCCAGGTGCGTGCCTGCGCCCTCATCCGCGACCGCGGCCACGTGCTGATCCACCGCGCCGTGCCGGACACGATCTGGGCGCTTCCCGGCGGTCGCGTCGAGCATGGCGAACCTGCGGCCGAGGCGCTTCAGCGCGAGATCCGCGAGGAGATCGGCTGCGACGCGAGCGTGGGACCGCTTCGCTTCGTCATCGAGAATTTCTTCCGCATGGGCGGCCGCGACGCCCACGAGATCGGCTTCTATTTCGACGTGACGCTGACCGGGCCGCTGCCGTTCAGTGCGACCGACGTGGTGCTCGAGAGCCGCGACGGTGACGCCGATCTCGAGTTCCGCTGGGCGCAACCGTCCGCCGCGGAACTCGCGCGATGGAATCTCCGGCCGGTACCGCTTCGGGAAATGCTTGAGGACGCGGCCGTGCCGATGCAGCACCGGGTGCACCGCGACGCTTCGCTGAAGGATCCGCTATGACGCCCTCGAAGGACATCGCCCGGCTGATCGAGATCATGGCGGCGCTTCGCGATCCCGAGACCGGTTGCCCTTGGGACATCGAGCAGGATTTCACGACGATCGCACCCTACACCGTCGAGGAAGCGCACGAGGTCGCCGATGCGATCGCGCGGAACGACATGGTCGATCTCCGCGAGGAACTCGGCGACCTGCTTCTCCAGGTCGTCTACCACGCGCGGATGGCCGAGGAAGCCGGTGCGTTCGCCTTTCCCGACGTCGTCGAGGCGATCACCACCAAGATGATCCGACGGCATCCGCACGTCTTCGGGGACGAGACGGCGCGCGCCGCCGGGGCCGCCAAGGGCTTCTGGGAGAAGATCAAGGTCGAGGAGAAGGCCGAGCGCCGGGCCGCCCGTGCGGCGGCCGGAATGGCCGAGCCGGACCGTGCCGGCGTGCTCGGCGGCGTCGGCGCCGGCCTGCCGCCGCTCCAGCGCGCATTGAAGCTCCAGGCCAGGGCGTCGAGCGTGGGCTTCGACTGGAACGATCCGCGGGCGGTGCTCGCCAAGCTCCGCGAGGAGATTGACGAGGTCGAGGCGGAGCTCGATGCCGATGCCCGTCCGGAGCAGGTCCTCGGCGAGATCGGCGACCTCATGTTCGCGGTGGTCAACCTCGCCCGCCATGTCGACGCCGACCCGGAACAGGCGCTCCGCGTCACCAACGCGAAGTTCGAGCGCCGCTTCGCCGCGATCGAGGCGGCCCTTGCGGCGGAAGGCCGGACGCCGGCCGACGCGACGCTCGAGGAAATGGAGGCGCTGTGGCAGGCCGCCAAGAGCGGCGACGGCCCCTCCGGCTGACGCGGTCTCAGGCGGCCGGGGCCGGCCCGTCGCGCCTGGCCCCGGGGAACGCGGCGCGGAAGCGGTCGACGGTCTCGACCGGCACGCGGACCGTCGCACCGATCGCCCCATCCTCGCGGTCGTGCCGCTCGAGCACGTCGCCGAGCTCGTAGAGGCGGTGGAGGTCGCCGACGGCGGCGCCGCGCAGCTCGACGCGATAGACGACGTCGTCCTCCGCGATGCGCCCTTCGATCGCGGCGAGGAGGTCCGGGAGCCCCTCCCCGGTCAGCGCCGCGACGCTCACCACCAGCGGGCTGCCGTCGCTCTTCCCCGTGGCCGCCCGCGGCGGGATGATCCGGGGCGGACGCTCGTCCGGCGGCATGAGGTCGATCTTGTTCCAGACCTCGATCACCCGCGCGGGATCGTTGACGTCGATGTCGAGGTCGGTGAGCACGGCCGCGACGTCGCCCGCCTGGGCCTCGCTGTCGGCATGCGCGATGTCGCGGACGTGGAGGACGAGGTCGGCTTCGGCGACTTCCTCGAGGGTCGCCCGGAACGCGGCGACGAGCGTCGTCGGCAGGTCCGAGACGAAGCCGACCGTGTCGGAGAGGATGATGCCGGTGCCGCTCGGCAGGTCGACGCGCCGGAGCGTCGGGTCGAGGGTCGCGAACAGCCGGTTGTCGGCGAAGACGCCGGACCGGGTCAGCGCGTTGAACAGCGTCGACTTGCCGGCGTTGGTGTAGCCGACCAGCGCCACCACGGGATAGCCGGAGCGCTTCCGGCTGCGGCGCTGGAGCCGCCGACGGGTCACCACCGTCTGGAGCTCCTTCTTGATCTTGTCGATCCGCTCGGAGATGACGCGGCGGTCGGCCTCGATCTGGGTTTCGCCCGGGCCACCGAGGAAGCCGAAGCCGCCGCGCTGGCGCTCGAGGTGGGTCCAGCTCCGGACGAGCCGGCTCTTCTGGTAGGTCAGGTGCGCGAGCTCGACCTGGAGCCGCCCTTCCCGTGTCTGCGCCCGCTCGCCGAAGATCTCGAGGATCAGCCCGGTCCGGTCGATGACCTTGGCCTTCCAGGCCTTCTCGAGATTGCGCTGCTGCACGGGCGTGAGCGCATGGTCGACGACGACCAGCTCGACCCGGTCATGGGCGATCGTCGCCCCCAGCTCCTCGACCTTGCCCGCGCCGAAGAGCGTGGCCGGCCGGAAGCCGGAAAGCGGAACGCCGGCGGCCTCCACCACCTCGAGGTCGATGGCGCGCGCGAGGCCCGCGGCTTCCTCGATCCGGGCCTCGGCATCCCGGTCCGGGGTGCCCTCCTCCGCCCGTCGGGCGCGCGGCAGCGGCACCAGCACCAGCGCCCGGCCGGAGGCCGGACCCGGCTCGGGCTCGGCGGCGCGCCTGCGCTTTTTCTCTTCGGTTTCGGTCAATCCGACTCCTGGCTCGCGGCCTCTCCCTCCTGCGGCTCGAACAGCTGCAGCGGTGCGCCCGGCATGATGGTGGATATGGCGTGCTTGTAGACCAATTGCGAGTGCCCGTCCCGCCGGAGAAGGACACAGAAGTTGTCGAACCAGGTGACGATGCCCTGGAGCTTCACGCCGTTGACAAGGAAGATCGTCAGCGGGGTCTTGTTCTTTCGAACGTAGTTCAGGAAGGTGTCCTGGAGATTTTGTGCGCGGTCCGCCATTTTGTCCGTCTCATTCTTTTTTGGCATTGCGGTTTACGCCAGCTGCCCTTGGATGCTGTCAGCCGCCGGTTTAGCGTAGTTTGCCGGTTGTTGTCCTGATCGTCATCCGCGATTTTTCTGGCCCTGGTTGCGTCGGTCCCGATGCACGGACCATGCCGGAGCCAGCTCGGCATGGTCGTGGAATACGCGGCGGAGCTCGCGGGCCACGGGGCCCGGCCTGCCGTCGCCGATCGATCGGCCGTCGACCGAGACGATGGGGATGACCGTCGCCGAGGAGCCGCTGAGGAAGGCTTCCCGCGCGCCGGACGCCTCGTCGACGCTGAACGGCCGCACCTCGAGCGAAAGGCCGAGCGCATCCGTCATGTCGAGGAGGACGGAGCGGGTCACCCCCGGCAGGATGCCGTGGTCGGCCTGCCGGGTGACGAGCCGGCCGTCCTCAGTCACGATCCAGGCATTGGTCGAGGATCCCTCGGTGACGTTGCCCGCGGCGTCGACGAACCAGGCCTCGAAGGCGCCGGCTTCCCGGGCGGCCTGCTTGGCGAGCACGTTGGGCAGGAGGCCGACGGTCTTGATGTCCACCCTGCCCCATCGGTTGTCGGGCACGGTGATGACGGCCACCCCCTGTTCCGCCCGCTTCTCGGCGCCCGCCACGTCGAGCGACTTCGCCGTGCCGATCACCCCCGGCCTGACGGGCTGAAGCGGAAACGGATGGTTGCGCGGGGCGACGCCGCGGGTCACCTGGAGGTAGACGATGCCGGCGGCGACGCGGTTGCGGCGCACGAGCTCGCGGAGCACCACGCCGATCGCCGCCCGGTCCATGGGCATCGCGATCCGGATCGCGGCGAGCGAGCGCTCGAGCCGGTCGAGATGGCGCGCCTCGTCGACGAGGCGCCCGCCCCTCACCTCGCAGACCTCGTAGACGCCGTCGCCGAACTGGAGCGCGCGATCCTCGACATGGACGCTGGCCTTGCCGTGCGGGAGGTAGCGGCCATTCACATAGGCGATGCGGGGCATGGGGATCAGGAGCGCCAGTAGGACAGATTGAACGCAGCAAAGACGACGAGGACTTCGACCCGGCCGAGAATCATGGTCACGATGAACACCAGCTTGGCAAATGGATCGAACTGCGCATAGGGCGTCCAGGCCACAGCATCCGGCCAACCCGCCGGGTAGAGGGCGCCGATGTTGGAGAAGGCCGCGATGGCGGCCGTGATCGCCGCCTGGAAGTCGGGAAGGGAGAGCGAGAGGAGGAGGATCGCGCCCGCGAGCACGAGGAGGCTGACGAACAGGAAGCTCAGGATCGCCTTCATCATCTCGAGGTTGTACGCGATGCTGCCGACCCGCGGCTCGCGCACGCTGTGGGGGTAGACGAGGCGCCGCAGCTCGAGCCCGGAGAGGGTGATCAGCGCGCCGATCCGGTACTGCTTGAGGCCGCCCGCGGTCGAGAGCGCCGACCCGCCGACCAGGGCGACCACCAGCGCAAGCGTCGCCGGCAGCGCCACGAACGCCCCGGGATGGGCCTCGAAGCCCGTGGTGGTGACCAGCGAGATGCCCGTGAGGAGGCCGGACGTGATCCAGTGCTCCCGCGTCGCGCCAGCGATCCCCAGCGGATCGGCGAAGGCGGCGACGTAGGCGAGCCCGAGGGCCACCGCGGTGCCGATCACCCAGTAGCTCTCCCGGTGCTGGCGGACGAGGTACCAGCGCCCTTCGGCGACCATGCGCTGCCAGACGATGCTGGTCGCCCCCACCAGCATGAAGGCGCAGACGACGGCGTTGGCGAAGGCGTTGTCGTAGTCGGCGAAGGTTCCGTCGATCGGCATGAAGCCGCCGGTGGAGAGCGTCGAGAGCGCGATGCAGATCGCCTCGAACGGCGGAATTCCGGAGAGGATCAGCAGCACCATGCAGAGCACGGTCACCGCCGCATAGGCGAGGAGGATCTGGCGGACGCCGATCATGATCCGGCTGAGCCGGTCCTCGACCCCCGAGACGAGGGCGACCTGGCTCCGCGAGAGGCCGCCGAGACCCGTCGCGGCGAGCACCGTCGCCACGGTCACCAGCGACAGGAATCCCCCGAGCCATTGCAGCTCGGCACGGAAGAAGATGCCCGCCGTCCCCGCCACCCGGACCCCCGCGAGCGCCGACGCGCCGGTGGTGGTGAAGCCCGAGACCGTCTCGAAGAGCGCCGTCAGGTAGTCGATCCCGGCGGCGAGGGCCAGCGGGATCGCGGCGACGAGCGGGACGATCAGCCACATCGCGAGGATGAGGACGTAGCTGCCGACCCGGGTCAGCCCGAGCCGGCGGCCGCGGAGTGCGAAGATGATCGCCCCGGCGAGGAAGCCGAGCATCACCGCGACGAGCAGGAAGGCGTTGCCGGCGTGGCGGTCCCCGACGGCGAAGCCGATCAGCGCGGGAAGGACGGTGGCGGCGGCGAGCCAGCCGAGCGCCTGCGACAGAAGGTGGAAGACGCCGAGCATCCGACCCCGGCGATCAGAAGAATTCGAGGCTGACGCGGAACATCTGCTCGACCTGCCGCACCCGGTCCGCGGTCGCGAGGATGATCACCCGGTCCTTCGGGTTGATCTGGAGCGAGCCGTTGGGGATCAGCACCCGCTCGTCGCGATAGACCGCGCCGATGCGGATCCCGTCGGGAAGGTCGAGGTCGCGGAGCGGCTTGCCGACCAGCGGCGAGGTCTCCAGCGCCTCGCCCTCGATCACCTCGGCGAGGCCGTTCTCGATGGTGTGGACGCCCCGGATGCGGCCGCGCCGGACGTGTTGCAGGATCTTCGAGATGGTGACGCCGCGGGGGTTGACGGTGGCGTCGATCCCGAGCGTCCCGGTGAGGGCCGGATAGGAGCGGTTGTTGAGGAGCGCCATGCTCGAGCGGCAGCCCAGCCGCTTGGCCATGACGCAGGTGAGGATGTTGACCTCGTCGTCGTTGGTGAGCGCGACCATGGTGTCCGCATCCTGGATGTCGGCCTCGCGCAGGATCTCCTGGTCGAGCGAGTTGCCGTGGAGCACCACGGTGCGGCGGAGCTGGTCGGCGACGCGGATGGCGCGCTCCCGCGAGGTCTCGATGATCTTGATCTTGGTCCGGGCGCCGCGCGCCTCGAGCGCGCCCGCCACGTAGAGGCCGATATTGCCGCCGCCGGCGATCACCACCCGGTGCGCCTCCTGCTCCTCGTGGCCGAAGATGCCGAGGGTACGGCGCACCTGGCCGGCCTCGCAGGTGACGTAGACGCGGTCCCCCACCAGCATCGAATCGGACGAGCGCGGCACGAACAGCCGGCCCTCGCGGAACACGCCCACCACCACCGCCTTGAGGTCCGGGAACAGCTCGGTGAGCTGGGAGAGCGGGGTGTCGATGACCGGGCAATTGTCCTCGATGTCGATGCCGATCACCACTACCTCGTCGTTGGCGAAACGGACGAAGTCCGAAGCGCCCGGCGACGCCAGGCGCCTGAGCACCATCTCGCCGACCTCGACCTCGGGCGAGATGATGACGTCGATCGGCAGGTGCTCGGTCGAGAAGAGGTCCGCCCAGTGCGGCTGGAGGTAGGCCTGCGAGCGGATGCGGGCGATCTTGGTCGGCACGTTGAACAGCGAATGCGCGACCTGGCAGGCCACCATGTTCACCTCGTCGTAGAGGGTCACGGCGATCAGCATGTCGGCCTGGTCGATGCCCGCCTCGGAGAGCACGTCCGGATGGGCGCCGTGGCCGACCAGCCCGCGCACGTCGAGCGTGTCGCGGATCGCCTGGATCAGCTCGGGCGAGGTGTCGATGACGGAGACGTCGTTCTCCTCGGCCGCAAGCTGCTCCGCGATGCCGAAGCCCACCTGCCCGGCACCGCAAATCACCACCCGCATGCGGTTTCCCCTGCCCCCTTCGGCGCCCTACCCCACGCCGAGCGACTTCAGCTTCCGATGCAGCGCCGAGCGCTCCATGCCGACGAACTCGGCCGTGCGGGAGATATTACCTCCGAATCGGTTGACCTGCGCGCGGAGATACTCGCGCTCGAAGATCTCGCGGGCATCGCGGAGCGGCAGCGACATCAGGTGCTCGCCGCCCGCTCGCCCGGGCGTCGTCGGCAGCATCTCGCCGATCTCGGCCGGCAGGTGCTCGGCGGTGATGGTCTCCGATTCGTCGCCGCGGGCGAGGATCAGCAGCCGCTCGACGTTGTTGCGGAGCTGGCGGAGGTTGCCCGGCCAGTCGTGGGCCTGGAGCACGGCGAGCGCGTCGTCCGCGATCGGCCGGCGCGGCAGGCCGGTCGCCTTGGAGATCATGTCGATGAAGTGCCGGACCGTCTCGGGGATGTCCTCGCGGCGCTCGGCGAGGGCCGGCACGCGGATCGGCACCACGGCGAGGCGATGGAACAGGTCCTCGCGGAACGTGCCCTCGGCGATCTCGCGCTCGAGGTCGCGGGCGGTGGACGACACGATCCGCACGTCGACGTTGACCCGGGTCGTGCCGCCGACGCGCTGGAACGACTGGTCGACCAGGACGCGCAGGATCTTGTTCTGCGTCTCGCGCGGCATGTCGGCGATCTCGTCGAGATAGAGCGTGCCGCCATGGGCCTCCTCGAGCGCCCCGACCCGGCGCCCGGCGCCGTTGTTCGGCTCGGTGCCGAACAGCTCCTCCTCCATCCGCTCCGGCGTGATGGTCGCCGCGTTCAGCACCACGAACGGGCCGGCCTCGCGCTGCGACAGGCGGTGGACGGCGCGCGCCACCACCTCCTTGCCCGAGCCCGAGGGCCCCGAGATCATGATCCGGCTGTTGGTCGGCGCCACCTTCTCGATGAGCGAGCGGAGATGGTTCATGGTGGGGGAGCTGCCCACCAGCTCGGTCGCCTCCCCGCTCCGCTCGCGGAGCTCGCGCACCTCGCGGCGGAGCTTGGACGCCTCGAGCGCCCGCTCGGCCACCACCACCAGCCGGTCCGACTTGAACGGCTTCTCGATGTAGTCGTAGGCGCCGCGGCGGATCGCGGAGACCGCGGTCTCGATGTTGCCGTGGCCCGAGATCATCACGATCGGCAGGTCCGGATTGTCCTTCTTGATCGTGTCGAGGAGGGCGAGCCCGTCCATCTTGCTGCCCTGCAGCCAGATGTCGAGGAACACCAGCGACGGCCGGCGCCGCGCGACCTCGGCCAGTGCGCTGTCGGCATCGGCGGCCGTGCGCGTGCCGTGGCCCTCGTCGGAGAGGATCCCGGCCACGATCTCGCGGATGTCGGTCTCATCGTCCACGATGAGGATATCGGAACCCAGTGTCGCCATTACTGCACGCCCTCGACCTCGGGCACCGACGCATCGGCCTCGGACGGAACTCCGGGTAGCGTTATGCGGACGAGTGCCCCATGGCCGCCTTGCTGGACCTCGGGGGAATCGAGGAGCTCGATGCGGCCGCCATGCTCTTCGATGATCTTTGTGACGATGGCGAGGCCGAGTCCGGTGCCCTTCTCGCGGGTGGTCATGTAGGGCTCGAACAGGCGGTGGCGGTTCTCGCTGGGGAGCCCGATGCCGGTGTCGACCACGTCGACCACGATGTTGCCGCCCTCGGCGCGGCCGGTGACCGTGATCCGCGCGCCCTCGCGCTGTTCCGCCGGCAGCGCCGCGATGGCCTCGGTGCCGTTCTTGACGATGTTGGTGAAGGCCTGGCTGACGAGGCGCGCGTCGAACCGCCCGAGCAGCGGCTCCTCCGGCAGGTCGACCCTGAAGGAGATGTCGGGATGGGCGACCTCGAGCAGGAACACCGATTCGCGGATCGAATCAGAGAGGTTCCGCTCCTCGAAGGCGGGCTTCGGCATCCGCGCGAAGGAGGAGAACTCGTCGACCATCCGGCCGATGTCGCCGACCTGGCGGATGATCGTGTCGGTGCACTGGTCGAAGATGGCGCGGTCGTCGTGGATCACCTTGCCGAACTTCCGCCGGAGCCGCTCCGCCGAGAGCTGGATCGGGGTCAGCGGGTTCTTGATCTCGTGGGCGATGCGCCGCGCGACGTCGGCCCAGGCCGAACTCCGCTGCGCGGCGACGAGGTCGGTGATGTCGTCGAGGGTGATGACATAGCCGTGGACTCCGTCGGTGGCGCCTTCGGTGGTCACCCGGACGGCGACGGCGCGCTCGCGCCCGCCGCGGGTGATCGCGATCTGGTCGCGGAGCTCGGCCCGGTCGTCGCGGAGCGCCGCGGTCACCACCGGTTCGAGCTCGGGCAGGACGTCGACGATCGGCTTCCGTTCGATCGAGCGGTCGCCGAGGCCGAGGAAGCGGGTCGCGGTCCGGTTGGCGATGGTGATGCGGCCCTCGCCGTCGATGCCGATGACCCCGGCGGTGACGCCCGACAGCACCGCCTCGGTGAAGCGGCGGCGGCTGTCGATCTGCGAGTTCGCCGCCAGGAGCTCCGAGCGCTGGCTGCGGAGCTGTTCGGTCATGTTGTTGAAGGTCTCGCTCAGGTCGCCGAGGTCGCCTTCGGACTTCTTCGCCGGCACCCGCACCGCGAGGTTGCCCTGCGAGACCTGCTTCGCCGCGTCGATCAGGCGCCGGATCGGCGACACCAGCCGGTTGGCGAAGGCGATGCCGAGCCAGATGGCGGAGAGGAGCACGACCAGGGCCATGCCGAGATAGATGATGCCGAAGGCGAGCTGGACGCTCACCCGGCTCGCCTCGAGCGCCCGGTATTCGTTGACGTTCTCGGCGGTCATCACGAGGTGGCGGATCACCTCGGCCGGCAGCGGGCGGAGCGCATAGACCAGCACGTCGTCGTAGCCGTCGAGGACGGCCATCCCGCCGATCATGTTCGTCGAGCCCGGGGCGATGAGGGCCGGCCGCGCCGGCTCGACCTTGGCCTGCTGGATGGCGGACGGCGGCGGCGGGGGGAAGTTGGCCTGGCTGCCGGGGACCGCCTCGGCGATGATCGAGCCGTCGCTCTTGACCAGGAACACGCCCGGCAGGCCCCGCCCCCGCACGATCTCGGCGAGGAAGCTCTGGAACCGCTCGGGGCTTTCGACGAGAAGCGCCCTGCCCCGCTCGAGCTCGTGCTTGAGCCCGCTGATCTCGGTGTCGAGCGACTGGGCCTGCGAATCGACGAAGGCGGTGGCGATGTTGGCGGAGTTCTCGACGATCGCCCGGGTGTTGGTCGAGAACCAGTTGTCGAGGCCGCGGTCGAGGGTGACGCTCGCGACGACCGCGACGAGGATCGCCGGGGTCGCGGCGACGATCGAGAACAGGCCGACGATGCGGATGTGGAGCCGCGCCGCGGCCCGACCGCGCTGCCGGGCGAGCACCAGCGAGCCGATCTCCCAGCCGATCACCAGGATCAGCACCAGCGCCAGTCCGCCATTGAGGATGAGGACCGTCAGGATGACGGCCTCGGTCGGGGCGATCGGGGTGAGCCCCATCAGGATGAAGAACGTGGCGACGGCCGTCGCCAGCGCCATCACCACCGCGACGTAGCCGACCGTGCGGACGATCCGGGAAAACTCGAAAGCGCGCCGGTTGACGCCGGGGTTGAGCAGCGTCGGGGTGTCGACGGTCATCCTGACTCCGGGTGATGCGCCGGCATGTCACTCAACCCGCCGGCGATGGAACGCGACTACCATCGTCGGGCGGAATTGCAACGACATTGTGGCCCAAACGCCACAACCGTGTGACGCGGATCACAGCGCGGCGGCGCGCCATGGGATGGCGCGGGCGGGGAACGTCCCGCGCCGTCACCGGCTGCCGCGCATCACGGGGATGTCGAGGTCGCGGATCTTCTTGCGGAGCGTGTTGCGGTTGACGCCGAGCAGCTCCGCCGCCTTGATCTGGTTGCCCCGGGTCGAGGCCAGCGCCGCCGAGATGAGCGGGCTCTCCACCTCGCGGAGGATCCGGTGGTAGAGGCCCGGCGGCGGCAGGCCGTCGCCGTAGCTCTGGAAATACTCGGCGAGGTGCCGCTCGACCGAGCCCGACAGCGTATCGGCGGCCGCGCCGTCGCCGTTGAGCAGCGGGATCGGCGGCTGGTCGAGCTCGCCCTCGATGACGGCCTCGGTGATCGTCTCCTGCGGGTAGAGGGCGGCGAGGCGCCGGACGAGGTTCTCGAGCTCGCGCACGTTGCCCGGCCAGCGGTAGCGCTTGAGGCGCTCCATCGCCGCGGCCTCGATGCTCTTCGCCGGCAGGCCCTCGCGGGCCACCAGCGCGAAGAAGTGGCGGACGAGGTCCGGCACGTCCTCGCTCCGCTCGCGGAGCGGCGGCAGGCGGATCGGCACCACGTTGAGCCGGAAGAACAGGTCCTCGCGGAAGAGGCCCTGGTTGATCAGGATCCGGAGGTCCTTGTTGGTGGCCGCGATGATGCGGACGTTGGTCTTGATCGCGGTACGGCCGCCGACGGTGGTGTACTCGCCCTGCTGGAGGACGCGGAGGAGCCGGGTCTGCGCCTCCATCGGCATGTCGCCGATCTCGTCGAGGAACAGCGTGCCGCCCTCGGCCTGCTCGAAGCGGCCGGCGCTGCGGCTGGCGGCGCCCGTGAAGGCGCCCTTCTCGTGGCCGAAGAGCTCGGCCTCGATCAGGTCGCGCGGGATCGCCGCCATGTTGACGGCGACGAAGGGGCCGTTGCGGCGCTTGCCGTAGTCGTGGAGAGCGCGGGCGACGAGTTCCTTGCCGGTGCCGGATTCGCCCGAGATCATGACCGTGAGGTCGGTCTGCATCAGCCGGGCGAGCACGCGGTAGATGTCCTGCATCGCGGGCGAGCGGCCGACCAGCGGGATGTTCTCCTGCGGGTCATCGGAGTTCATGTCGATCCGCCGGCTCCGCGGCTCCGACAGGGCGCGGCCGACGATCGCCGTCAGCTCCTTGAGGTCGAACGGCTTCGGCAGATACTCGTAGGCGCCGCGCTCGGAGGCGCGGATCGCGGTCATGAACGTGTTCTGGGCGCTCATCACCACGACGGGCAGCTCGGGCCGCATCCGCTTGATGCGCGGCAGGAGGTCGAAGGCGTTCTCGTCCGGCATCACCACGTCGGTGATGACGAGGTCTCCCTCCCCTTCGCTCACCCAGCGCCACAGCGTGGCCGCGTTGGAAGTCGAGCGGACGTTGTAGCCGGCGCGCGACAGCGCCTGGTTGAGGACGGTGCGGATCGCGGCGTCGTCGTCGGCGACGAGGATGGTGCCGAGCGGCATGTCACATGACCTTTGCTGATGGGGCCGGCCCCGGATAGGCCGGAAGGAGAACCCGGAACACGGTGCGTCGCGGCTGCGATTCGCACTCGATGACCCCCCCGTGGTCGCCGATGATCTTCGCCACCAGGGCGAGGCCGAGCCCCGTGCCGTTCGCCTTGGTCGTCACGAAGGGATCGAAGAGGTGCGGCACCAGCTCGGCGGGCACGCCCTGGCCGTTGTCGCGCACGCAGAACTCGAGCGGCAGCGAGACCTTGGCGCTCGACCCGCCGACCGAGAGACGGACGCCCGGCCGGAAGGCCGTGGTCAGCACGATCTCGCCGTCGGGCGCGTCGCCGATCGCTTCCGCCGCGTTCTTGATGAGGTTGAGGAAGACCTGCACGAGCTGGTCGCGGTTGGCGTAGACCGGCGGCAGCGAGGGGTCGTACTCGTCGAGTATCGCCATGCCGCGGGCGAAGCCGTTCCGCGCGATCCGCCGGCAATGGTCGAGAACCACGTGGATGTTGACCGGCTCGCGCTCGATCGGGCGCTCGTCGGAGAACACCTCCATGCGGTCGACGAGCTTCACGATGCGGTCGGCCTCGTCGCAGATCAGCCGGGTCAGCGTGCGGTCGTCTTCCTCGACCGAGGACTCGAGGAGCTGCGCCGCGCCGCGGATCCCCGAGAGCGGATTCTTGATCTCGTGGGCGAGCATCGCCGCGAGGCCCGACACCGTGCGCGCGGCGCTGCGGTGGGTGAGCTGGCGGTCGATCTTGTCGGCGATGGTGCGCTCCTGGAGGACGATGACGACGTTGTCGCCGCCCTCCACGACCGGTGCGGCGTAGATGTCGACCATGCGCTCGCCGCCGTTCCGGGGGGTGCCGAGGTCGATGCGGTACTCGTTGACAGGGGCGCCGCGGCTCCGCACCTGCTCGATCAGCGAGAGGAGCGGGCTGCCGAAGGGCGCGAAGTATGCGATCGGATGCCGGCGGAGCACGTTGATCGAGGCCTGGAAGAAGCTCTGGGCGGCGGTGTTGGCGTCCTCGATCATCCCGTCGCCGCGCACCAGCACGACCGGGTGCGGCAGCGCATCGAGGATCGCCGCCGGGACGCGGTCGAGCGTCTTCTCGGCGAGACGAAGGGCGCCGTCGTTCATGCCGCGCTCCGGAGGGGTGTGTCCGACAGGGCGAGGCGGACGAGGCGCAGCACTTCGGCGGGCCGTTCCTCGACGAGCATCGCCGCCCGGAGCGGCGTGACCGCCCCGGCCGCATCGAGGTACCAGGCGAGATGCTTCCGCGCCGCGCGAACGCCGATCGGGATGCCGTAGTGGCCGAGGAGGCCCTCGTAGTGCCGGCAGACGAGGTCGGCGAGGTTCAGGCCCGCCGGCGCTTCTGGCATCCGCCCGGTGGCGGCGAAGGCGGCGAGCGCGCCGGGCAGCCACGGCCGGCCGCAGGCGCCCCGCCCGACCATCACGGCGTCCGCTCCCGAGCGGAGGAGCATCGTGCCGAGGTCCTCCGCCCGGACGAGGTCGCCGTTGGCGACGAGCGGAATGCGCACCGCGTCCTTCACGGCGCGGATCGCCGTCCAGTCCGCCGCGCCGCCGTAGAACTGGCACCGGGTCCGGCCGTGGACGGTGATCATCCGTACGCCGGCGTCCTCCGCGCGCCGGGCGAGCTCCGGCGCGTTGATCGAGCGGTCGTCCCAGCCGAGGCGCATCTTGAGCGTGACCGGGAGGGTCGTCGCCCCGACCGTCGCCGCGATGAGGACGAGCGCATGGTCGAGGTCGCGCATCAGCGCCGAGCCGGAATAGCCGCCCGTCACCTTCTTGGCCGGGCAGCCCATGTTGATGTCGATGATGTTGGCGCCGGCGGCTTCCGCGGCCCGCGCGCCCTCGGCCATCCACCGCGCCTCGCGGCCGGCGAGCTGGACGACATGGAGGCCGTTCCCCGCCCGTTCGGCGCGGAGCAGGGCCTCGGAGTCGCCCTGGGCAAGCTTGTCGCTCGCGGTCATTTCCGATACGACCAGACCCGCGCCGAAGCCGCGTGCGATCTCGCGGAACGGCCGGTCCGAGATGCCGGACAGCGGCGCCAGCAAGACCCGGTTGGGCAGCACTGCCGGACCGATCGCCAGGGGATCCGACAGGCGGGATGCGAGGTCAGAGTTCTGCATATTCCTTGGGCACGTTGCCGCCTGCCCACATGTTAGTCAGATCGGGATAAACTGCAAGCCGAATGTGTTGCGTTGCAGCGCATGTGATAGACCGAGCGGGTTGCAGGAAAGTGCGTGGAGGGGACGCGTCTGGTGCCGGGGACCGCAGCTCTGATCGTTGCCGCTGGGCGTGGAGTCCGTGCCGGGGGAGAAATCCCCAAGCAATATCAGAGTATAGGCGGAGTGCCCGTGCTCCGGCGATCGCTCGAGGCGTTCCTCGCGCACCCTGCGATCGACTACGTCGTCGCCGTCGTCGCAGCGGACGATTCGCGCTACGGCGATGTTGCGCCGCAAAATAATCCGAAGCTCAGGCCACCCGTTCCGGGGGGCGAAACCCGGCAGGAGAGCGTCCGCCGCGGCCTCGAGGCGCTGTCGGCGCTCTCTCCCGAGCACGTCCTCATTCATGACGGAGCGCGCCCTTTCGTGTCGGCCGGGGTCATCGGCCGGGTGGTCGCGGCGCTCGGCGCGGCCGATGCCGTCATCCCCGCCCTCCCCGTCCCGGCGACGCTCAAGGCGGTGGACGGCGCCGGCCGCGTCACCGCCACGGTGCCGCGCGCGGGGCTCCGCGCCGCGGAAACGCCGCAGGGCTTCCGCTTCGACGCGATCCTCGCCGCGCACCGCAAGGCGGCCGCGGAGGGCCGGGACTGCACGGACGATGCCGCGGTCGCCGAATGGTCCGGCATTCCCGTGACCGTCGTCGACGGCGAGGCGGCGAACATCAAGCTCACAACATCGGAGGACATTGCCATGGCGGATCGCCGCGAACTGGCCGAGGCGGCGCTCGCCCTCGGCGACATCCGGGTCGGGACCGGCTACGACGTCCACGCCTTCGGGCCGGGCAACGAGGTCATGCTGGGCGGCGTCGCGATCCCCCACAACCGCGGCGTGGTCGGGCATTCGGACGGCGACGTGGCGCTCCACGCCCTCACCGACGCGATCCTCGGGGCGATCGCGGAGGGCGACATCGGCGCGCACTTCCCGCCGAGCGACCCGCAGTGGAAGGGCGCCTCCTCCGACCGCTTCGTCGCCTTCGCCGTCGAGCGCGTCCGGGCCCGCGGCGGCAGGATCGGCAATGTCGACCTCGCCATCGTGACCGAGGGGCCGCGGATCGCCGAGCATCGCGACGGCATCCGCGAGCGGGTCGCCGACATCTGCGGGATCACGCCGGACCGGGTCGGCGTCAAGGCGACGAGCAACGAGAATCTCGGCTTCATCGGCCGCGGCGAAGGCCTTGCCGCCTATGCGGTGGCGACCGTGCGGCTGCCGTTCGACGCCGGCTCATGACCGACCTCGCGCCGATCCTGCCGCTCGCGGCGGAGATCGTCGCCGCCTGCACCCGGAGCGGCCTCATGGTCGCGACGGCCGAATCCTGCACCGGCGGGCTGATCGCCGGCGCGCTGACCGAGATCGCCGGCTCCTCGGCGGTGGTCGAGCGCGGCTTCGTCACCTATTCGAACGAGGCGAAGGTGGGCATGCTCGGCGTCGCGCCCGAGCTCATCGGCGCCGAGGGCGCCGTCAGCCGCGCGGTGGCGGTGGCGATGGCGGAGGGCGCGATCCGCGCCTCGCGCGCCGATGTCGCCGTCGCCGTGACCGGCGTCGCCGGGCCGGGCGGGGGATCGGCGGAGAAGCCGGTGGGGCTGGTGCATTTCGCCGTCGCGGTGCGCGGCGGCGAGACCGTCCACGCCGAGCGGCGCTTCGGCGACATCGGACGCTCGGCGGTGCGGCTCGCGACCGTCCGCACCGCGCTCGAGATGGTGAAGGCCGCCTATACCGTGCCGTAGACGGCGTCGGCCCGCGCCTCGAACGCCTCGGTGAATTTCCGGAAGGCGCGGTCGAAGACGGCGCCCATCATCAGCCCGAGCGCCGAGGACCGGAACTCGTAGTCGATGGTGAAGTGGACGAGGCAGTCGCCGCGCCCGTGCGGCTCGAAGCGCCAGACGTTCTCGAGATACTTGAACGGCCCGTCGAGATACTCGGCCCCGATCGTCATGGCGGGGCGGTCCAGCACGACCTTGGTGGTGAAGGACTCGCGGATGAACTTGTAGGCGACGGTCATGGTCGCCACCAGCACCTCGCGCTCCCCGTCCTGCCGGCGCGAATGCACGACGAGGCTCTCGCAGAGCGGCACGAAGCCGGGATAGGCCTCGACGTTGGCGACGAGGTCGAACATGTCGGTGGCGCTGTGCCTGACCCGGCGCGTCGTGGTCAACTGCGGCATGATGCGCGGCCGGCCCGGCCTCAGTGGCCCTGGCGCGCCAGGCGGGCGGCCCGGAGGCGCGCGAAGTCCTCGCCGGCATGGTGGGACGAGCGGGTCAGCGGGCTCGAGGAGACCATCAGGAAGCCCTTGGCATAGGCGATCGTCTCGTAGGCCTTGAACTCGTCGGGCGTGACGAAGCGCGCGATCGGGTGGTGCTTGCGGGTCGGCTGCAGGTACTGGCCGATGGTCAGGAAGTCGACGTCTGCGGCGCGGAGGTCGTCCATGAGCTGGAGCACCTCGTTGCGCTCCTCCCCCAGCCCGACCATGATCCCCGACTTGGTGAACATCGTCGGGTCGAGCTCCTTGACCTGCTGGAGCAGGCGGAGCGAGGCGAAGTAGCGGGCGCCCGGCCGCACCTTGAGGTACTTCGAGGGCACCGTCTCGAGATTGTGGTTGAAGACGTCGGGCCTGGCCGCGACCACCACCTCGACCGCGCCGTCCTTCCGCAGGAAGTCGGGCGTCAGGATCTCGATCGTCGCCTTGCTGGCGCGCCGGATGGCCCCGATCGTCGCGGCGAAGTGGCCCGCACCGCCGTCGGCGAGGTCGTCGCGGTCGACCGAGGTGACGACGACATGTTGGAGCCCGAGCTTGGCCGTGGCGTCGGCGACCTTCTCGGGCTCGTCCGCGTCGAGCGGGCCCGGCAGGCCGGTGCGGACGTTGCAGAAGGCGCAGGCGCGGGTGCACGTGTCGCCCATGATCATGAAGGTCGCGTGCTTCTTCGACCAGCACTCGCCGATATTGGGGCAGCCGGCCTCCTCGCACACCGTCACCAGGCCGTGCTCGCGGACGATGTCCGTCGTTTCGCGATAGACCGGCGATCCGGGCGCCTTGACCCGGATCCAGTCGGGCTTGCGGAGGACCGGCGCATCCGGCCGGTGCTCCTTCTCGGGATGGCGCGGCCGGCTTCCCCGGCTCTCCAGCGTGTCGATGAGCACGACCATCAGCGAACGGGCTTTCCTGTCTGCAGGGCGATTGTCACCGGCACCATATAGGCGATCCCCGCCGCGGGGACCATTGCGCCCCCCGCAGCCCTCGGCGGCATTGCGCTCAACCCTCGGGCGGGGCGCTGGCGCGCGCCGCCGCGATGCCGGCGCGGATCATGGTGCCCGCGCAGGTCCGGAGAACGGCGCGGAAAGCCCGCTTCCGCCGGTGACATGACGCCGTCTCCTCCCGCGCCGCCTCAGGTGATGATGCGGGCGATGATGATCACGATGATCGCGCCGATCACCGATATGATCACCTGGTCGACCAGCGGGCTGCCGGTGTTCAGCTTGAGATTGAGCTGTCGCGCCAGGAAGCCGCCCACGATCGAGCCGATGAGGCCCGCGATAAGCCAGCCGACGATTCCGCCGGCACCGCCGACGATGAGGCTGGCGATGAAACCGGCGATGAGGCCGATGATGATCCAGGTGAGGATCGACTTGGTCTGCTCGTTCATCCTCGTTATCCCCCTTCTCGACGCCGACTCCCGGCCCGCCATGACTGTAGCGCGGCTTTGCCCCGCGCGGAAATGCCCGGACCTCAGGTCTCCAGAACCTCGGATATTTCGGTCCAGGCGCCGCGCCGCGAGGCCGAGAGGAGCGAGGCCGAGACCAGCGCGAGGCTCATGAGGTTGTCGGCGCCGGACGAGAAGTGCGGCGGCGCGATGCCGGTTTCGATCGTCCGGCAGGCCGCATGGAGCGTGCCGATCCGGTCGAGATGGGGAACGTCCGGCAGGGGCTGCGGCAGCGCCGCCTCGCCCAGCCGGCGGACGGCCACGCGGTCGGGTCCCTCCCCGTCGACGAACTGGTCGCGGGAGGTCCACGCCACGGCGCCGTCGCGGCAATCCATCGACCATTCGCCCGCCCAGGGCGTGCGGAGGCCGCCGCTCATCCACGAGCCGTGATAGTCGAGATGGATGCCGTTGGCGAAGGCGATCATCGCGCTGCCGGCGCAGTCGAAGCGGAACGGGCTGTCCGGCGGGTTCCAGGTGCGGCAGGCGATCCGCACCGGCTCGCTGCCGAGCACCATCCGCATCAGGTCGAAATGGTGGATCGACATGTCGGCGAGGAGCGGGTCCGGCATGTCCCAGTAGCGGTAGCCCACCGACGGGCCGTGCTGGCGGAAGTCGAGGCGGACGTGGTCGGCGGGCCCGAGGCTCCCCTCGGCGAGGATCCGCGCGGCGAGGATCGGCCCCGGGAAGCAGCGGTAGTTCTGGCTGACGGCAAGCACCCTGCCCTTCTCGATCGCGAGCTCGACCAGGGCCCTCGCCTCGGCCATCGTGGACGCGAAGGGCTTCTCGAGCATCACGTGCCGGCCGGCCTCGAGCGCGAGGCGCGCCACCGCGAAATGCGCGTCGGTGCGGACGGTGCCGAGCACCAGCTCGCCGTCGGTCGCCGCGAGCGCCTCCCCGAGCGTCGCGAAGCACAGCCCGGGATCGACCTTGGCGACGCCCTGGAGCGTAAGGCGCGCCTCCTCCGAAGGGTCGACGTAGGCCACCACCTCGATGTCCGGAACCTTGGGCAGCACCGCCGTGGCCCAGTTCAGGCCCCAGAAGCCCAGGCCGACATGGATGATCTTGATCAGGGGTCCGCTCCCGCCGTGAGGGGCCCGCCGCCGGGGGGTCCGGCGGCGGGGACCAGGTCAGATATGGATGGCGCGGCCATAGGCGGCGAGCACGCTCTCGTGCATCGTCTCGGAGAGCGTCGGATGCGGGAAGACCGCGTCGATCAGCTCCTGCTCCGTCGTCTCGAGGTTCATGGCGATGACGAAGCCCTGGATCAGCTCGGTGACCTCCGCCCCGACCAGGTGCGCGCCGAGAAGCTGTCCGGTCTTCTTGTCGAAGACGGTCTTGCACAGCCCGTCCGGCTCCCCGAGCGCGATCGCCTTGCCGTTGCCGATGAAGGGGAAGCGGCCGACATTGACCTCGAAGCCGGCCTCCTTGGCCTTCTTCTCGGTCAGGCCCACCGAGGCGACCTGCGGGTTGCAGTAGGTGCAGCCGGGAATCTTGAGCTTGTCCATGGCGTGCGGATGCTTGCCGGCGATGGCCTCGACGCAGATGACCCCCTCGTGCTCGGCCTTGTGGGCGAGCATCGGCGGGCCGGCGACGTCGCCGATCGCGTAGATGCCGGGAACGCTGGTCTTGCCGTAGGGATCGGCGACGATGCAGCCGCGCTCGGTCTTCACGCCGAGCTTCTCGAGGCCAAGGTCCTCGATGTTGCCGACGACGCCCACCGCCGAGATGACGCGGTCGACCGTCAACTCCTCCTTCTTGCCGTCCTTGGCCTCGATGGTCGCGGTGACGCTGTCCTTGCCCTTCTTGAGCCCCGACACCTTGGCCTCGGTGAGGATGCGGATACCCTGCTTCTCGAGGCGCTTCCGGGCGAGCCCGGCGATCTCCTCGTCCTCGACCGGCAGGATCTGCGGCAGGATCTCGACCACCGTCACCTCGACGCCCATCGTGCGGTAGAACGAGGCGAACTCGATGCCGATGGCCCCCGAGCCGACGACCAGCAGCGACTTCGGCATCTTTTCCGGCGCCATGGCCTCGAAATAGGTCCAGACCAGCTTGCCGTCCGGCTCGAGGCCGGGCAGCGCCCGCGGCCGGGCGCCGGTCGCGACGATGACGTGCTTCGCCGTGTAGTCCCCGCCGCCGAGCGCGCCCTTCGGCGGGTTGTCGGCGGCCTTGACCGATACCTTGCCCGGAGCGGCGATGGTCGCGGCGCCCCAGATCACGTCGACCTTGTTCTTCTTGAGAAGGAACGCGACGCCGGTCGAGAGCTGCGCGGCGACGCCCCGCGAGCGCTTCACCACGGCGCCGGGATCGTAGGAGACGTCCTTGGCCGAGAGGCCGTAGTCCTTGGCGTGCTCCATGTAGTGGTAGATCTCGGCCGAGCGGAGCAGCGCCTTGGTCGGGATGCAGCCCCAGTTGAGGCAGATGCCGCCGAGGTAGGACCTCTCGACCACCGCCACCTTCAGCCCGAGCTGGGCCGCGCGGATCGCGGTCACGTAGCCGCCCGGGCCGGAGCCGATGATGATCACGTCGTAGGAATTCGCCATGTGTCTCGTCCCTGGGTCTGCTTTACGGGCCGGGGACACGGGTGAACGTGCCCTGCCCGCTGTCGTTGAGAAAGTCGATCGTGAGGCTGTCTGCCCGCGCCCCGTCGGCGGAGGCGAAGGCGGCGAGCGCGGGATGCTCGCCCTCGTCGCCGAGGCCGACGAAATCGAAGGTGAAGGCGTCGCGGTCATGGTGCGCGAGCTCGAAGGGCCGCTTGTCCGGGCCCAGCATCAGCACCAGCGCGCCGCCTTCGTCCTGGGTCACGTCGGCCTCGCCGTAATAAGCGTTGCCGTAGGTCCCGGTATAGGCCGCCGCCGGCATCGCCGGGCTCGGATCGGCCGGCGCGGGATAGCTGCGCTCCGGGATCAGCCCGGCGAAGATCGGCTCGAAGAGCGCCAGATAATCGGCCTCCGGCGCCCCGTGATGGAGGAGATCGAGGAACGCGGCGGTGATCGCCTCCGGCGCGCCGGTGGGAAAGGCGTTGGCGAGGACGATGATGCCGAGCTTCTCGTCGGGCAGCAGCGTCACGGCGGTCCGCACGCCGACGAAGAAGGCGCCGGCATGCGACAGCCGGACGAGGCCGTCCGCGTCGTAGTCGACGTTCCAGCCGAGGCCGTAGAAGGTGGCGCGCCCGTCGCGGCCGGGGCCCCGCGAGATCTGCGGCAGGTGCGTCTCGGCGAGCGCCTGGGCATCGACGACCTGCCGGCCGTCGAAGCGTCCCGCATTGAGCTGGAGGATCATCCAGTTGGCCATGTCGCGGACGGTCGAGCTCACCCCGCCGGCCGGCGACTGGGCGTCGGGGTCGCGCCGATAGCGCGGCGTGGCGACGCCGTCGGCGATCGCATGGATCGCCGCGTGGTTCGGATCGGCGGCGAAGTCCGCGACCCTGGCGCTGGTGCGGGTCATGCCGAGCGGCGCGAAGACGCGGGCCTCGATCACGTCCTCCCATGTCGCGCCGGCGGACCGGGCGGCGGCGACCGCCGCGGCGGTGAGCATGAAGTTGGTGTAGGCGTAGGTCACGCGGAACGTGCCCGTCGGGTCGAGGTCGCGGAACCGGGCGATGATCTCGTCGCGCGGGTATCCGAGATCCTCGAGGAGGTCGCCGGCATGTTCGGGCACGCCGGTGCGGTGGGCGAAGGCGTCGCGCAGCGTCACCTCGCGCGTCACCCACGGGTCCTTCATGCGGAAGGAAGGGTCGAGGTCGGCGATGCGGCTGTCCCAGGTGATCTTGCCGTCGCCGATCACGGCCGCGACGGCGGTCGCGGCGAACGGCTTCGACACCGAGGCGATCTGGAAGATCGTGTCGGCGTCGACCGCCTCCTCGCCGCCCGCCTGCCGAAGCCCGTAGCCCTTGAGATAGATCACCTCGTCGCCGTGGACGATGCCGACCGCAATCCCCGGAACGGCGGTCCGTGCGAGCACGTCCGCGACGATCGCGTCGAGGCCGGGCAGCGCGGCCCGGACGGAATCGGCGGTGAGGTCCCCGGCGGCCGCCGGGCCGCCGAGCAGTGCGGTGACGAAGGCGCCGGCCGCGATCAGTCGCATCGTGCTTCTCCCACTTCGATGTCGAATTGGCGGGGCCCGGCGGCCGGTACGGCGTCGGGGCGGTCGACTATCCTCACGATCACTCTGCAGCGCACGGTCTCGAGGATGTAGAGATCGTCGCCGCCGGTGGTGATGGAGACGATCGGCTCCTCGTACCGGAGGGCATCGTGGACCCGGGGGTCATCGACGATCGCGCCGATCTCGCGCGCGCTCTGCCAGTAGGGCGGGAGCGCCGCCAGCGCGTTCCCGGCGCTCGCCAGGAGGATCGCCGCCGAAGCGACGCTTGCGAATGTCCGGCGCAACGTCCTGCCTCCTCCCCCTGCATCTCCCCTTGCCCAGATAGCACGCAGGGCCGCCGATCCCTAGCTTGCCGCGCGCACATCTGCCATGTGCCGGAGTGGGAACGTCCCCTGCCCTCTCCGGTAACGATTTCCTGCAGGGAGGCGATAGAATTGCTGCGGTCCGCACTTGTGCGCGGCGCGCGGCGGGCCTATGCAGCGCCGCCGTCCACGAGGGGAAGACCGATATGCCGATCCGTGCCGTAGTCTGGGGCGAGAACATCCACGACCGCGAGAACGCGGTGGTGCGCGACATCTACCCCAAGGGAATGCACGGCGCGATCGCCGATGCGCTCAACGGGGACGCCGCGATCACCGCCACCACCGCGACGCTCGACCAGCCCGAGCACGGCCTCCCGGCCGACCGCCTGGCCGAGACGGACGTGCTGACCTGGTGGGGGCACCGCGCCCACGGCCAGGTCGACGACGCGGTGGTGGAGCGGGTCGCCGAGCGGGTGTGGCAGGGCATGGGGCTGATCGTCCTCCATTCGGGCCACTTCTCCAAAATCTTCCGGAAGCTGATGGGCACGCCCTGCGCCCTCAAGTGGCGCGAGGCGGGCGAGAAGGAACGGGTCTGGGTGATCAATCCCGGCCACCCGATCGCGCGCGGCCTCGGGCCGAGCTTCGTCGTCCCCCAGACCGAGATGTACGGCGAGCCCTTCGTCGTGCCCGAGCCGATGGAGACGGTGTTCATCAGCTGGTACGACGGCGGCGAGGTGTTCCGCTCGGGCCTCACCTTCCAGCGCGGCGCCGGCAGGATCTTCTATTTCTCGCCCGGCCACGAGGTCTATCCGATCTACCACGACCCCAACGTCCAGACCGTGCTGCGGAACGCCGTGAAGTGGGCGGCGAATCCCGCGCCGGCGTGGACCACGGTGTCGGAGGCCGCGAACGTTCCGACCGAGGCGGCGCCCGAGCCGCTCTCCCAGCGCGGGCCCAGCCTTCACGCGCCCGGCGAGGAAGGCTTCAGGTAAAGGCGCCGCCATGCGTCTTCTCATCCTTGGGACCGGCAGCATGGCCAAGAGCCATGCCAATGCCTTCGCCGCCGAGCCGGGCGTCGAGGTGGTGGCCGCGGTCGAGCCGAACCAGGAGCGGCTGGTCCGCTTCGCCGACGAGCACGGCATCCCCCACCGCTTCGCCAGCCTCGACGAGGCGCTCGCCTGGGGCGCGTTCGACGCCGCCGCCAACGTGACGCCCGACGCCGTCCACTACCCGACGACGATGAAGTTCATCGCCGCCGGCAAGGACGTGTTCTGCGAGAAGCCGCTCGCCACCGACTATCCCCACGCCAGGGACATGGCCGACGCCGCCGAGGCGGCGGGGATCGTCAACATGGTGAACCTCACCTACCGCGGCTCGCCCGCCGTCCAGATGGCCCGCTCCATCGTCCTCTCGGGCGAGATCGGGACGCTCCGCCACCTCGACGCCTCCTATCTCCAGAGCTGGCTGTCGGCGCGGATGTGGGGCGACTGGCACACCGAGGAGAAGTGGCTCTGGCGCCTGTCGAGCGCCCATGGCAGCAAGGGCGTGATCGGCGACATCGGCATCCATATCGTCGATTTCGCGAGCTACGCGGCGGCGAGCGACATCGCGTCCCTCAACAGCCGCATCAAGACCTTCGCCAAGGCCCCGGAGGACCGCATCGGCCCCTACACGCTCGATGCGAACGATTCCTTCGTCATCACGGTCGAGCTCGCCAACGGGGCGATCGGCCCGATCCAGGCGACGCGCTGGGCGACCGGCAACCTCAACGACCTGCGCCTCGGGCTCTACGGCGACAAGGGCGCGCTCCGCGTGTTCACCGACGGCCAGACCTCGACGCTCCACATCTGCGCCGGCGCCGACATCGAGACCCAGACCTGGCGCGAGGTCGAATGCCCGCCGGTGCCGTCCAACTACCAGCGGTTCGCGGCCGCATGCCGCTCGCGGGTCAGCGGCGACCCCGACTTCCGGCGGGCCGCGAAGGTGCAGCAGGTCCTCGACCTGACATTCGCGGCCGACGGGCTGGGCACGCTCGCGGTCGAATGACCGCGGCCGGGGCGGCGGCAAGTCGTGGCCGTCGCACCACACAGGTCGGAAAAATCCACGGCCTCACGGGAGCTTGAGCGCTTCCCGGCTTGCCGACCTCCGCATATTGGGCAAAGGAATGAAGGACGTGCGGGGTCAAGGCGCGGTTCGTTCTGATTCTAGGGTGTACCCGATGCGGAAAATTTTCCTGATTGCCTCCGGGCTCGCCGCCCTGTCCCTGGCGTGCCTCGCCCCCGCGGATGCCGCGGTCAAGACGTACTGGGACCAGGCCACCGGGAAGTGGATGAAGTACGACACCAATGCGCGGAAGGCCGCGCCGGTGTCGCCCGAGGCCGGTGCGACCACCCAGATGGGCAAGCCGCAGCAGGCCTATCGGAACGTCAATCCGGTCCCGCGGAAGACGGTCGACTACAGCGGCCCGTTCAAGCCCAACACCATCGTCGTGAACACCGCGGAACGCCGCCTCTACTACGTCATGCCGAACGGCAAGGCGCTCAAGTACGGCGTCGGCGTCGGCCGCGAGGGCTTCACCTGGGCGGGCGTCGAGACCATCTCGCGGAAAGCCGAGTGGCCGGGCTGGACGCCGCCGCCCGAGATGATCGCCCGCGAGAAGAAGAAAGGCCGCATCCTCCCCGCCTACATGGAGGGCGGTCCGAACAACCCGCTCGGCGCGCGCGCGCTTTATATCGGCGGCACGCTCTATCGCATCCACGGCACCAGCGAGCCCTGGACGATCGGGACGGCCGTGTCCTCGGGCTGCATCCGCCTGACCAACGACGACGTCTCCCACCTCTACGAGCACGTGCGCGTCGGCACCCGCGTCGTGGTGCTCCGCGGCGACGAATCGCCGGCACGGCTCGCCGCGCTCGCCAACCCGCCGCCGCCGAAGAAGGACGAGGTCGTCGTCGCCGAGGCGCGCACCAAGGACGACGGCCTTGCCAGCCTCGGCATCGGCGTGGTGATGGCGGGCGTTGTCCCCGCCGAGGCCGCGACGAGCCCCGAGACCACGGCGAGCGTCGCGCCCGCCCCGGCCGTCGACGAAGCGGCTCCGGTCGAGATGGCCGCGGTCCCCGAGGCGAGCGTCAAGGACGACGACCTCGCCGACGTCGCGGCGGCCGAGCCGACGGCCGACGAGCCTGAGGTTGCGGCAGCGGCAGTCCTTCCGGTCGACGAGGCCGCCAAGGACGACGCGACCGGAGAGGCGATCGCCGCAATCGCCCCGGCCGACGTCGAGCCCGCCGCGACCGGGCCCGAGCCGGCTCTCGCCGAGCCGGCGGAGGTCGAGGCCGCGCCCGACACGGTTGCCGACGTCGCTCCCGCGCCGGCCGAGGAAGCCGTTGCCCCGGAGGCTCCGGCCGCGCTCGACGCAGGCACCAAGGACGACGGCATCGCGACCGACCTCGACGGCGGGGCGATCCCGATCAACGGGGCGCCGAAGCTGCCCGACGATACGGCGGCCGTGAGCCCGCCGGCCGCGCCCGCGACCGTCGCGAACTGAACGGCGCGCCGCCCGTCCGGGCGGCCGCCGCCGGCGTCTGCGAGCCGCGCATCCTCAGGATGTGCGGCTCATGCCTTTCTGGTCGAGCTCCTCGAGATACGCCGCCCAGAGCGTCTCGCGCTCGTCCCCGAGCTTCCGCAGGTAGCGCCAGGTATAGAGGCCGCTGTCATGGCGGTCGGAGAACGTCAGCCGCACCGCGTAATTGCCGACCGGCGTCGCCGCCGCGATGGTCACGTCCCGCTTGCCCGGAACCGTCTTCCGCTGCTCGGGGCTGTGCCCCTGCACCTCGGCCGAGGGGCTCAGCACGCGAAGGAACTCGGCCGGCAGGTCGTATTCGGCGCCGTCGTCGAAGCGGATCGCAAGGGCGCGCCGGTCCCGGCGGAGCCGGAGTTCGGTCGGCCAGGGGGCATTGGCGGTTTCGTCGCGCATTTCTCAAACCATTCCCGTTCAGATGAGCCTTTGAAGCACGCGCGCGCTTCGCTATCTATATCGATATGGCCATGGAACCAGATCGCTTCCCGGATTCGAACCTGCTCGCGACGCGCCCGGCGCCGCCGCTTGTCGACCCTTTCGGCCGCGCGATCACGTATCTGCGCGTCTCGGTGACGGATCGCTGCGACTTCCGCTGCGTCTACTGCATGGCCGAGGACATGACCTTCCTCCCCAAGCGGGAGGTGCTGTCGCTCGAGGAGCTGGACCGTCTGTGCTCGGCCTTCGTCGCGCGCGGGGTCAGGAAACTGCGCCTCACCGGGGGCGAGCCGCTGGTCCGCAAGAACATCATGGCGCTGATCGAGAGCCTCGGGCGGCATCTCCGGTCCGGCGCGCTCGACGAGCTGACGCTCACCACCAACGGCTCGCAGCTCGCCCGCCATGCCGAGGCGCTGGCCGCCCACGGCGTCCGCCGGGCCAACGTCTCGGTCGACACCCTCGACCCCGGCAAATTCCGCGCCGTCACCCGCTGGGGCGACCTCGCGAAGGTCATGGACGGGATCCGCGCCGCGCAGGCCGCGGGCCTCCATGTCAAGATCAACGCGGTGGCGCTCAGGGGCGTCAACGAGGACGAGATCGAGGATCTCCTCCGCTGGACCCACGGCGAGGGCATGGACCTGACCCTCATCGAGACGATGCCCCTCGGGGAGATCGATGGCGACCGGACCGACCAGTACCTCCCGCTCAGCCTCGTTCGGGCCCGGCTCGCCGAGCGCTTCACGCTCGAGGACATCCCCTACCGGACCGGCGGGCCGGCGCGCTACGTGCATGTCGCCAAGACCGGCGGCCGCCTCGGCTTCATCACGCCCCTCACCCACAATTTCTGCGAAAGCTGCAACCGCGTCCGCGTGACCTGCACGGGCACGCTCTACATGTGCCTCGGGCAGGAGGATGCCGCCGACCTCCGCGCGCCGCTCCGCGCCTCCGAGGGTGACGAGCTCCTCCAGGCGGCGATCGAGGAAGCCATTTCGCGGAAGCCCAAGGGCCATGACTTCGTCATCGACCGGACCCGCCGCGGGCCGGCGGTATCGCGCCACATGAGCGTCACCGGCGGGTAGCGTCCCGTGCCCGGGCCCTACGACGTCATCGTTGCGGGCGTCGGCGGCATGGGGGCCTCGGCCGCCTACCACCTTGCGCGCCGCGGCCTCCGCGTGCTCGGCCTCGAGCGGCACGACATCCCGCACGCCTTCGGCTCGTCGCACGGCCAGACCCGCATCATCCGCCTCGCCTATGCGGAACATCCCGGCTACGTCCCGCTGCTCCGCCGCGCCTACGAGCTGTGGCGCGAGATGGGCGAGCGCGCCGACGAGCGCCTCCTCTACACGACCGGCGGCATCGATGCCGATCACGCGGGCGGCGCAATGTTCGAGGGCTCGCTCCGGTCGTGCCGCGAGCACGGCATCCGGCACGAGGTCCTCGACGGCGCCGCGGTCAATCGCCGCTTCCCCGGATACCGGCTGCCGGAGCGGCATGCCTGCCTCCATCAGCCCGACGCCGGCTTCGTGTTGCCGGAGCGCGCGATCGTCACCCATGTCGTGGCGGCGCAGGCCCACGGCGCCGCGATCCGCGCCCGCGAGGCGGTCCTCGGCTGGGATGCGCTGCCCGGCGGCGGCGTGCGGGTGCGCACGACCCGCGGCTCGTACGAGGCCGGCCGGCTGGTCCTGTCGCCCGGGGCGTGGCTCGGGTCCCTCGCCCCGGCCCTCGCCCGTCTCGCGGTGCCGGAACGCCAGGTGCTCGGCTGGTTCCAGCCGGACCGACCGGCGCTGTTCGGGCCGGACCGCTTTCCCGTCGCCAATCTCGCCTTCGACGACGGCCGCTACTACCTTCTGCCCACCTGGGGCGTGCCGGGCGTCAAGATCGGGCGCTATCATCACGCCGGCGAGGCGGTCGATCCCGATGCCCTCGACCGCAGCTTCTCGACCGACGACGAGGCGCTGCTGCGCCTTTGCCTGTGGCGCTACTTTCCCGAGGCCAACGGTCCGACGATGGCGCTCGCCGCCTGCATGTTCACCAACACGCCCGACGAGCACTTCATCATCGACACGCTGCCCGGCGCGCCGGAGGTGCTGGTGGTCTCCGCCTGCTCCGGCCACGGCTTCAAGTTCGTGCCGGTGGTGGGCGAGATCGTCGCCGATCTCGTCACCGCCGGGCAGAGCCGGTTCGACCTCTCGATGTTCCGGCTCGGCCGCTTCTGACGTCTAAAGCGCCACCGGCTTGCCCGACTGCGACGATTCCGTCGCGGCGTCCGCCAGGCGCTGCGCCATCAGGCCGTCGTGGCCCGAGGGCGAGGTCGGCGTGCCGTTCTCGACCGCATCGATGAACGCGGCGAGCTCGTCCTGGTATGCCCGGGTGTAGCGCTCGAGGAAGAAGTTCAGCACCGGGTCGGCGGTAAAACCGCCCGCTCCCGCCAGCTCCACCGTGGTCTCGTGGACGTTGCCGGCGCGGATCATGCCCTTCGACCCGTGCACCTCGATCCGCTGGTCGTAGCCGTAGGTGGCGCGGCGCGAGCACGAGATCTGGCAGAGCTTGCCGGAGGCCGTCCTCAGCATGACCATGGCGGTGTCGACGTCGCCCGCCTTGCCGATGGCGGGATCGACCAGCACCGAGCCGACGGCGTGGACGACCACCGGCTCCTCGCCGAGAAGGAAGCGCGCCATGTCGAGGTCATGGATCATCATGTCGCGGTAGAGCCCGCCCGAGCGCTCGATGTAGGAGATCGGCGGCGGCCCCGGATCGCGCGAGATCACCGTCACCATCTCGACATCGCCGACCGCGCCGTCGTCGATCCGGCGCTTGAGCGCGGCGAAGTTCGGGTCGAAGCGGCGGTTGAAGCCGATCATCAGCGGCTGGCCGGCCTTCTCGACCACCTTCAGGCAGGCTTCGATCCGCCGGGCGTCGAGGTCGACGGGCTTCTCGCACAGCACCGCCTTTCCAGCGCCCACCGCCTGCTCGATGTAGTCGGCATGGGTGTCGGTCGAGGTGCCGATCAGCACCGCGTCGATGTCGTCCGCGGCGATGATGTCGGCCGGCGCCCGCGCCGCGGCGCCATGGACGGCGGCCAGCGTCGCGGCCGCGGCCTGGTCGATGTCGGCCACCGCCACCAGCGTCGCCTTCGGCGACGCGGCGATGTTCCCGGCGTGCAGCTTGCCGATCCGCCCAGCTCCGAGCAGCCCGAAACGCACCATGTCCTCGATCCTCCCTGACGGAATGAAAATTCCGAATTGACGCCAGTTGGAACTGGTGTTTCATTCCTCTCTAACTGGCAGCCACGGCGCTGTCCAACGGATTCCGGGAACGAAGATGCCAGAATCGGGCGCGCGCGCCACCCTCGACGTCGTCACCATCGGCCGGTCCTCGGTCGACCTCTACGGCAAGCAGATCGGCTCGCGGCTGGAGGACGTGTCGTCCTTCACCAAGGCGGTGGGCGGCTGCCCCGCCAACATCGCGATCGGCGCCGCCCGTCTCGGGCTGAGGTCCGCGCTCGTCACCGGCGTCGGCGACGAGCAGATGGGCCGGTTCCTGCTCGAGCAGTTCGCGCGCGAGGGCGTTTCGACCGCGGGCATCAAGGTCGACCCCGAGCGGCTGACGGCGCTGGTGCTCCTCTCGGTCGAGAACGACACGACCTTCCCGCTGATCTTCGTCCGCGAGAACTGCGCGGACATGGGGCTCACCGAGGACGACATCGACGAAGGCCTGATCGGCGCGGCGAAGGCGATCGTCGTCACCGGCACGCATTTCTCCCGGCCCAACACCGACGCCGCGCAGCGGAAGGCGATGCGGATCGCCCGCGCGGCGGGCGCCAGGGTCGTGTTCGACATCGACTACCGCCCCAACCTCTGGGGGCTTGCCGGCCACGGCGCGGGCGAGGAGCGCTACATCAAGTCCGACCGCGTCTCGGCGCATCTCCAGACCGTGCTCGCCGGATGCGACCTCGTCGTCGGCACCGAGGAGGAGATGCGGATCGCGGGCGGCGGCGACGATGCGCTGTCGGTGCTGCGCACCGTGCGCGCGCTCACCGACGCGACGCTGGTCCTGAAGCGCGGGCCGATGGGCTGCGTCGTCTTCCCCGGCGCGATCCCGGACCGCATCGAGGACGGCATCGTCGGCAAGGGCTTTCCGATCGAGGTGCACAACGTACTCGGCGCCGGCGACGCGTTCATGGCCGGGTTCCTCCGCGGCTGGCTGCGGGACGAGCCGATCGCCACGGCCGCGACCTGGGCCAATGCCTGCGGCGCCTTCGCGGTCTCCCGCCTCCTCTGCTCGCCGGAATACCCGACGTGGGACGAGCTCTCGTACTTCCTCGAGCACGGCAGCCCCCACCACGCCCTCCGCAAGGACGAGACCCTCAACCACATCCACTGGGCGACCACGCGGCGGCCGCAGCCCGAGACGCTGATGGCCTTCGCCATCGACCATCGCGCCCAGCTCGAGGCGATGGCGGACCAGGCCGGCGCCCCCCGCGAGCGGATCAACGACTTCAAGCGCCTCGCAGTCGAAGCGGCGGCGCGGGTTGCCGACGGCCGGCCGGGCTACGGCATGCTCCTCGACGAGACCTATGGCCGGGAAGCGCTCTTCGCCGCGGCGAAGCATCCGTTCTGGCTCGGGCGCCCGGTCGAGCAGCCCGGCTCGCGCCCGCTCCGCTTCGAGTTCGACCAGGACATCGGCGGCCGGCTCGCGGAATGGCCCGTGACCCATACCGTCAAGTGCCTCGCCTTCTTCCATCCCGACGACGACGCGGCGCTCCGCGCCGAGCAGACGGCGACGCTGCTCACCGCCTGTCAGGCGGCGCGGCGGAACGGGCTGGAGCTGCTCGTCGAGGTCATCGCCGGCAAGAACGGGCCGCTCGGCGACGATACCGTGGCGCGCGTCGTCGAAGCGCTTTACGATGCCGGGATCAAGCCGGACTGGTGGAAGCTCGAGCCCCAGCCGAGCGCCGCCGCGTGGCGCAACATCGGCGCCGCGATCGAGAAGGCCGACCCGTGGTGCCGCGGCATCGTGCTCCTCGGCCTCGACGCGCCGGAGGAAGAGCTCCGGGCCGCCTTCGCGCTCTGCGCCGACGTGCCGGCGGTGAAGGGCTTCGCCGTCGGGCGCACGCTGTTCGGCGCGGCGGCGGCGAAGTGGCTCGCGGGAGAGATCGACGACCGGGCGGCCGTCGAGGACATGGCCGCGCGGTTCTCCCGGCTTACCGCGGCATGGCAGCAGGCGCGCGCCGGCCGCGCCGCCTGATGCACCTGCCGGCCTCAACAAGGATCCGCGAGGGAACCGCGCCATGACCCGCCTCCATCTCCGCCAGCACGCTCCGGACCGCGCGCACCGCACGGTGAGCGTCACGCCCGAGAGCGCCGGCTGGGACTATGTCGGCTTCGACCTCCACAGGCTCCACCCGGGCGAGACCGCCGGCGCCGAGACCGGCGACCGCGAGGTCTGCCTCGTCTTCATCTCCGGCAAGGCGAAGGTCACCGTCGACGGCGAGGACTTCGGCGTTCTCGGTGCCCGGATGAGCCCGTTCGACGGCCAGCCATGGTCGGTCTACGTGCCGGCGGGATCGTCATGGACGCTCGCCGCCGAGACGGTGGCCGAGGTTGCGGCGTGCTCGGCCCCGGGCGCCGCCCGGAGCCGTCCGCCGCGCGTCATCGGGCCTGACAGCCATCCGGTGATGACCCGCGGCAAGGGCAGCAACGTCCGCTACGTCACCGATATCGTCAACGAGACCGACCCGGCGGACAACCTTCTCGTCGTCGAGGTGATCACGCCGGCCGGCAACGCCTCGAGCTACCCGCCGCACAAGCACGACCGCGACGCCTTTCCCGAGGAGACGCGGCTCGAGGAAGTCTACTACCACCGCCTCAACCCGCCCCAGGGCTTCGGCTTCCAGCGCATCTACACCGACGACCGCACGCTCGACGTGTCGATGACCATCGAGGACGGCGACGTGACGCTGGTGCCGCGCGGCTATCACCCCTGCGCCGCCCTCCACGGCTACGACCTCTACTATCTCAACGTCATGGCCGGCCCGAAGCGCCTCTGGCGCTTCTTCAACGACCCCGCCCACGAGTGGATGCTGAAAGGTTAGATTCCGGTCGCGTGCTTCGCGCCGACCGCGTCCGTCGACGTGCCGCGCGCCGGAGGTCCATCGCCATGGCCGTGCCGGACGGTCCCGTCCCGGGTCTCGCGCGCAAAGCGCTCGCCCGGGACGATCCCTGGTGTCTTACGGCAGCGTGTAGGCCGTCTTGACGGTGGTGAAGAACTCCGCCGCGTACTTGCCCTGCTCGCGCGGGCCGTAGCTCGAGCCCTTCGAGCCGCCGAACGGAACGTGGTAGTCGACGCCCGCCGTCGGCAGGTTGACCATCACCATGCCGGCCTCGGCGTTCCGCTTGAAGTGCGAGGCGTGCTTGAGGCTCGTCGTGCAGATGCCCGAGGACAGCCCGAAGGGGGTGTCGTTGGCCAGGTGCAGCGCCTCGTCGTAGTCCTTGACGCGGATGACGCTCGCCACCGGGCCGAAGATCTCTTCCCGGTTGATGCGCATTTCGGGCGCCGTCTCGGTGAAGAGCGCCGGCTGGAGGTAGTAGCCCGGCGTCGACCGGTTGAGCCGCTCGCCACCCCAGTGCAGGGTCGCCCCCTCGTCCTTGCCGATGGCGATGTAGTCCTCGTCCTGCTTGAGCTGGCTGGGATCGACCACCGGACCGATCTGGGTCCCCTCCTTGAGCGCGTCGTCGACGACGAGGCCCTGCAGCCGCTCGGTCACCGCCTCGACGAAGCGGTCGTGGATGCCGCCGGTGACGATCAGCCGCGATGATGCCGTGCAGCGCTGCCCGGTCGAGAAGAAGGCGCCGTTGACGGCGCATTCGACCGCGACCTTGAGGTCGGCATCGTCGAGCACGACGAGCGGGTTCTTGCCGCCCATCTCGAGCTGGAACTTCCGCATCAGCGCGACCGAGGCGGCGGCGAGCTTCCGGCCGGTGGCGACCGAACCGGTGAAGGACAGCGCCTTGACGTCCGGCGAGGAGACGATCGCGTCGCCGACCACCGAGCCCTTGCCCATCACGAGGTTGAGCACGCCCTTGGGCAGGCCCGCGCGGGCGAGGATGTCGACGATCGCCCAGGTCGACGCCGGCACCAGGTCGGCCGGCTTGATCACCACCGTGTTGCCGTAGCAGAGCGCCGGCGCGAGCTTCCAGGCCGGGATCGCGATCGGGAAGTTCCACGGCGTGATGATGCCGACGACGCCCACCGGCTCGCGGGTCATGGCGACGTCGATGCCGGGGCGCACGCTCGGCACGATCTCGCCGGTGAGGCGCAGGCACTCGCCGGCGAAGAAGTCGAAGATCTGCGCCGCGCGGATGGTCTCGCCGATGCCCTCGGCGAGGGTCTTGCCCTCCTCGCGGGAAAGCTGCCGGCCGATCTCGTCCTTGCGGGCGAGGATCTCGTCGGAAGCCTTCTTGAGGATGTCGTGGCGCTGCTGGATGCCGGAGCGCGACCAGGCGGGGAAGGCCTCCTTCGCCGCCGCGATGGCGCGCTCGGCGTCTTCCCGGCTGGCCCGGACATAACGGCCGAGGCTGTCGTCGGTATTGGACGGATTGATGTTCTCCACCGCTTCGCCGTCGACCCATTCCCCGGCGATGTAGTTGCGATACGTCTCGGTCATTCCGTCGTCCTTCCTGGTCATCCTGTTCGCGGCACCGTGCTCAGAGCGCGGTGACGGCGATCTTCTCTTTCTTGCCCATCTCGAGCGGGTTGGCGAGCGGCAGGCCGAAGGGCCCGGCCTCGATCTCGAACACGTCCCCCCTCCTCGTCCGCACGCCCGCGGCGAAGGAGAGCGTCGCCGTGCCGAAGCAATGGACATGTATGTCGCCCGGCCGGCGGAACCAGGGATACTTGAAGTGATGGGCCTCGAGGTTGGCGATGGTGTGGGACATGTTCGCCTCGCCGGTGAGGAACGGCTGCTCGAAGATCACCTTCTTGCCGCGCCGGATGCGCGAGGTGCCGCGGATGTCCTCCGGCAGGTCGCCGAGAAGAAGCTCGGGGCCGAGCGCCGAGGGGCGGAGCTTCGAGTGGGCGAGCCACAGGTAGTTCTGCCGCTCGGTGACGTGGTCGGAGAACTCGTTCATCAGCGCGAAGCCGATGCGGAACGGCGTGCCGTCCGGGCCGATGATGTAGATGCCGGCGACCTCGGGCTCCTCGCCGGCGTCCTCGGCGAAGCCGGGCGAGACCAGCGCCTCGCCGGCGGCGACGACGAACGAGCCGTCGCCCTTGTAGAACCATTCCGGCTGGACGCCCGGCTTGCCGCGGCCCGGCTTGCCGCCCTCGAGGCCCATCCGGAACATCTTCATCGAGTCCGTCAGCGTCTCCTCGTCGGCCTCGGCGACCTTCTGGTGCATGGCGTCGCGGGTCGCGGCGGAGCCGAGATGGGTGAGCCCGGTGCCGGTCACCACGACGTGGGCGGCATCGGCATGCTCGACCGGAACGGTGACCTTGCCCGCGGCGAGCAGCGCCGCCGGCTTCGCCTTCCGCCCGCGCCCCGCGGCCCGGACCAGCTCCTCGATGCTGCGCTTGCTCGCGATCGCCGCCTGCGCCAGGTCGTAGACGCTGTCGAACCCTTCGACGAACCAGGACTCGTCGCCGTCGGTGGCCACCACCTGCCGGCCGTTGCGGCCCTTGCGCACCTGCATCAAACGCATGTCGCTCTTCTCCATGGACTTTTTGCCGGGGGCATGACTGTGCCACGGGCGGGCCAGCGTCAAGCACTCATCGCGTCAGGACGTCGGTTCGGACTCGTTCCGGCGCATCCACAGCGCATCGAACACGTCGCCCTTGGAATTGCGGAGGAGGCGCCGCATGGCGAGGAACGCGCCGTCGGAATCGCGGCCCGCGATCGCCTCGTAGATCTCGCGATGCTGGAGCACGGCGTCGTTCGCCATGATCCGCCAGCCGAGGGTGAAGGTGATCTCGAGCGTCGAGCGGATCATCGCGCCGAGCGAGCGCAGCATCGGGTTCCGCGACGCCTCGAGGATGATCATGTGGAAGTCGATGTCTGCGTCGATCTGGGAGTCGCTGCCGCGCGGCTCGGCCTGGATCCCCTCCATGGCGAGCGCCAGCGCCCGGATCTCGTCCTCGGTGGCGCGTTCGGCGGCGCGGGCCGCCGCGGCCGGCTCGATGATCTCGCGCATCTCGAAGAGTGCGTGGATGAACTCCTCGTCCGGCTGCTGGTCGATCTGCCAGCGGAGCACGTCGGGGTCGAGCATGTTCCAGTCGACCGTCGGCCGGACGCGCGTCCCGATCTTGGGGCGCGAGACGGTGAGCCCCTTGGCCGAGAGCAGGCGGACGGCCTCGCGCACGGCGGTCCGCGACACGCCGAACTCCTCCTGGATGCGCGGCTCGGTCGGCAGCGTCTCCCCGGGCTTGTAGGCGCCCGCGACGATGCGGCGGCCGATCGTCGCCGCGACGGATTCCGACAGGTTCCCCTCCCGAACCCGTGTGGGCTTCGCACGATCCCCGATTATGTCGCTGTCCTCCCTTGCCGATCGCCTATCGTACTATTTTTCGAGGCGATCTGGCCATGCCGACGGTGCCCCGCGCGGTGATCGCAATCCATCAGGATTTCGGACGGGGCGGCGATGCGCTCCACGCCCGGGACTTGCGACCGTTTGCGTCACCCCCTACACCTTTCGTCATACCTATAATAGGACCAAACAAACGGCGACGATCCATCGACCGTCCCGGTACGGAATGATAGCTTGCCGCCCGCCAATCGCATCGAGAATGCGCCAGCCCAACAGGAAACGGTCATGGAAAAGGACAAGTCCCGCCTGCGCTCCCGCCAATGGTTCGACAATCCCGACAATCCCGGGATGACGGCGCTCTATCTCGAGCGCTATCTCAACTACGGGCTGACGCGGGGCGAGCTCCAGTCCGGCAAGCCGATCATCGGCATCGCCCAGACCGGCAACGACCTGTCCCCCTGCAACCGGCACCATCTCGACCTCGCCAAGCGCGTCCGGGACGGCATCACCGCCGCCGGCGGCCTCTGCATGGAGTTCCCGGTCCATCCGATCCAGGAGACCGGCAAGCGCCCCACCGCGGCGCTCGACCGCAACCTCGCCTATCTCGGCCTGGTCGAATTGCTCTACGGCTATCCGCTCGACGGCGTGGTGCTGACGACCGGCTGCGACAAGACCACGCCGGCCTGCATCATGGCCGCGGCGACCGTCAATCTGCCGGCCATCGTCCTCTCCGGCGGCCCGATGCTGAACGGCTGGTGGCACGGCGAGCGGAGCGGCTCCGGCACCATCGTGTGGAAGGCCCGCGAGTGGCTCGCGGCGGGCGAGATCGACTACGAGGAATTCATCGAGATCGTCGCCTCCTCGGCGCCCTCGGTCGGCCACTGCAACACCATGGGCACGGCCTCGACTATGAATTCCATCGCCGAGGCGCTCGGCATGAGCCTCCCCGGCGGCGCCGCCATCCCCGCGCCCTATCGCGAGCGCGGCCAGATCGCCTATGAGACCGGCAAGCGCGCCGTCGAGATGGTGTGGGAGGACCTCAAGCCCTCCGACATCCTCACCCGCGAGGCCTTCGAGAACGCGATCGTCGTGAACTCGGCGATCGGCGGCTCGACCAATGCGCCGATCCACGTCAATGCCATCGCCCGCCACATCGGCGTGCCGCTCGACATCGACGACTGGCAGGAGGTCGGCCACAAGGTGCCGCTGCTCGTCAACCTCCAGCCGGCGGGCAAGTATCTCGGCGAGGAATATCACCGGGCCGGCGGCGTCCCGTCGGTGGTCAACGAGCTCATGAAGCACGGCCTCATCCGCGAGGGCGCGCTGACGGTGAACGGCAAGTCGATGGGCGACAACTGCCGGGGCCGCGAGTCGCTCGACGCGGACGTCATCCGCAGCTTCGACAATCCGCTGGTCAAGGATGCGGGCTTCATCGTCCTCCGCGGCAACCTCTTCGATTCCGCGATCATGAAGACCAGCGTCATTTCGGAGGAGTTCCGGGAGCGGTATCTCTCGGATCCGAAGAACCCCAACGCCTTCGAGGGCCGGGCGATCGTCTTCGACGGTCCGGAGGACTACCACCACCGGATCGACGACCCCGCGCTCGCCATCGACGAGCAGTGCATGCTCTTTATCCGCGGCACCGGGCCGATCGGCTATCCCGGCGGCGCCGAGGTCGTGAACATGCAGCCGCCGGCGGCGCTCATCAAGCGGGGCATCCTCGCCCTCCCCTGCATCGGCGACGGCCGCCAGTCCGGCACGTCGGGCTCGCCCTCGATCCTCAACGCCTCGCCCGAGGCGGCGGCGGGCGGCGGGCTGGCCATCCTCAGGACCGGGGACCGGGTGCGCATCGACCTCAACAAGGGCGAGGCGAACATTCTGATCTCGGACGAGGAGCTGGCCAAGCGGCGGGCCGACCTGAACGCCCATGGCGGCTTCCCGATCCCGAAGAGCCAGACGCCGTGGCAGGAGATCCAGCGCTCGATGGTCGACCAGTTCTCCGAGGGCATGGTCCTCAAGCCGGCGATCAAGTACCAGGACGTCGCGCACTCGATGGGCATCCCGCGCGACAACCACTGAGGCCATACGGGCCGGCTTCCCTTCGAGGGGGAGCCGGTCTCTTTCTTGTCTTCCGCGGGAAGGCATCGCGACGATGAACGCCGCCTGGCACCAGGCCAACCCGATGCCGAAGAACCCCACGCTCGACCAGCGGATCGCCTGGCATATCGAGCACGCGGCCCATTGCGCCTGCCGACCCGTCCCCGGCCGGCTGGCCGAGGAGATGCGGCGGCGCGGCATCGCCGTGCCCGCCGTGAAGGGCGCGGCGCGTTAGCGGCGCCCAGTCCTTTCGGCCCTCAGTGAACCTGGAGCCACTCGCGGGCGGCGCGCTGGGCGGCGGCGATCTCGGCCGAGGTCATCTCCTCGGCGATCTGCTGGCGGTGCCAGGCGGCGTCGGCGTAACCGCGCTGTGCGGCGAGGTTGAACCACTTGTGGGCGGCGACGAGATCGACGTCGACATCGTCGCCGTTGGCATAGGCCATGCCGAGCTGGAACAGGCCTTCGGGATTGGGCTGCCGTTCCGCCATCGTCGCCAGCTCCGGCGCACTGATCTCGAACCGTGCCATGACAGACTCCTGTCTTCGCGTTGTCCCGTGAGGCGCGGTCGACCCGCCCTCACCCGATGAGCGCAGTGTCGGATAGCGTGGCTGAACGGTTGCTTAAGATTCGGTTTGCCACACATTCATGAAATCGGGCATGCCGGACGCGCCCGAAAACCGGCACGATGCCCGAGGCCCCGATGATCAAGCTGCCCCTCCTCACCGGTGACCAGACGACGGCTCCGTCCGCCCGGGCGATCGAGGTCGGGTGGCTGCTCGACGCCGAGAAGGCGACGTTCATCTGGGAGGCGCCGCGGCGGCTGGCCCGTACCGAGCCGGCGCCGGAGCATGCCAAGGCGGTCGCCTACTGTCCGGCGGTGCTCGAGCACGAGGCGAGGCTGTTCGAGGTCCCCTGCCCGATCGACGTCAATCTCGGCTTCCGCTACGACAAGGACGGCCGTCCGGCGCTGGTCAATCTCGACGGCGACAAGTCCTCGATCCGCCCGGCCGCGCTCAACGAGATGCTGGCGATCGTCAACAAGCGCGAATGGCGCCATCCGGACCGGCCGATCATCCAGTTCGTCACGCCCTACATCTTCATCGCCGACGAGCCGGTCTATGTGAGCCAGCTTCCGCCCTATGCGAGCTACGTGATGAACGGATGGCCGGGCGTGCTGATCGGCGGGCGCTTTCCCGCCCACATCTGGCCGCGCCAGATGATGTGGGCGATCGAGTGGTACGACACCAGGAAGCCGCTGTCGCTTCGCCGCGGCGAACCCTGGTTCTACGTCCGCTTCGAAGCCGCGGATCCCACGCGCCCGGTGCGCCTCGTCGAGGCGGAATGGACGCCCGAGCTCCGCGAGTTCCAGAAGGGGGTCGCCTCGGTCGCCAACTTCATGAACCGCACCTTCTCGCTGTTCAAGATCGCCGAGGCGCGCCGGCCGCCGACGCTGCTTACGAGGAAGCGGCGGACCGCGCCAGCCGGAGGCGCTCCGGGCTGAAGTTCAGCGTGCCGCTGTGGCCGGGCTTGATCACGACCATCCCGCGCTGCACCGCCGGCCGGGCGCCGACCCGCGCGAGCCACGCCGCGACATGGGGGAAGCGGTCGAGCTCGATCCCCTGCCACTCGTGGCGCATCGCCCAGCCGTAGAGCGCGATGTCGGCGATGCTGTAGTCCCCCGCCACGTAGTCCCGGTCGGCGAGCCGGCGGTCGAGCGTGGTGTAGAGGCGGGCCGCATTCTTCTTGTAGCGCTCGACCGCATAGGGGATCACGTCCGGGGCCATGAGGTTGAAGTGATGGGCCTGGCCGAGGAACGGGCCGAAGCTCGCCACCTGCCAGAACAGCCACTGCTCGACCTCGACGCGGGCGCGCGGCTCCTCGGGATAGAAGCGTCCGAACTTCCTGCCGAGATAGAGGAGGATGGCGCCCGATTCGAACACCGTGATCGGGGCGCCGCCGGGCCCCTCGGGATCGCGGATCGCCGGAATCTGGTGGTTCGGGGACACTGCCTCGAAATCGGCGCCCCATTGCTCGTTCTTGCCGATGTCGATGAAGGTCACCTCGTAGGGGACGCCGAGCTCCTCCAGCATGATGCTGGCCTTCTTGCCGTTCGGCGTCGGCCAGAAGAACACCTCGATCGGCTCAACCTGATTCGTCACGATTCCGCCCCTTCCGTTCCTTGCGCGCGACGTGAAACCGCCGCCGGAGCTTGCCAAGATGGAGACCGCGACCGCCCTCGTGCAAGAGAAGCGCCCATGCGTCAAATTCGCCGCCTCGCCGCCCTCGCCGTCCTCTGCCTCGCGCTCTCCGCGTGCTTCATGAGCAGGACGCCGCTGATCCCGCCGGACGAGGCCGCCTTCCCGTTCGAGCACCTGACGCTCAAGGGCGCCGACGACGACATCCAGGAGATCGTACGCGCCGGCGATGCCTACCGCTTCGGGCCACCCGACGAGGCGGGACGCTACGCCCTCCTCCGGCTCGTCCCGGCCGGCGACGACGGATACGTCGTGGCGCTCTGGCCGCCGGACGAGGCCGATGCGGACGAGACCGGCGTCCTCTACGGGTTCCTCGTCGTCGACCGCGCCGCGGGCGTGATCGCGTCCTACGCCGCCACGAAGCCGCGGGACTTCACGCCCCTCCCCGGGCTCGCCGCCTGCGAGTCCCATGTCTGCGTCGAGGATCTCGACGCGTACGCCGCCTACGCCAGGGGCCGGATCGCCGCGGGCGCGGCGCCCGACCAGACCTATCGGATCGTGTCGATTCGCTAGGCGTCGAATCGCGTCCGCCGCCGCTGCCCGCACAAGCGCGAAGTGATTTTTCTCGGCGCGCTGTGAAGTGTCGTGGATTCGGTGCGCGACGCCGGCAGGCCCGCATAACGGCTTCCCGGCGGCGGCCACAGACCTTAACAATCCCTTGACGGCGGATGCGCGAGTCGCGCGCGCCGCCGAGCCTCGCCCACCGGGCGTGGCATGTTCCCCGAAGGTTGTCCGGCCGGTCGCGCTATGCGATGATCACGTTATGTTCGCGTGCGTGACCGAGGGGCCATGGGGGTATCGAGGAGAGCGAACGAGAATGGCTTTAGCGGCGCGCGCCATCACCGAACGTGAGCAGGCATACCGGTCCCCGCCCCAGAACATCGAGGCGGAACAGGCATTGCTCGGCGCGATCCTGGTCAACAACGAGGCCTTCTACCGGGTCTCGGACTTCCTCGAGGCGATCCACTTCTTCGAGCCGGTGCACCGCAACATCTTCCAGGTCGCGGGCGAACTGGTCCGCGCCAACAAGGTCGCCAACCCGGTCACGATCAAGACCTTCCTGCCGGCGGACCTCGTCATCGGCGAGATCACGCTCAACCAGTACCTGGCGCGCCTCGCCGCCGAGGCGACGACCATCATCAACGCCGAGGATTACGGCCGCAGCATCTACGATCTCGCGCTCCGCCGCGCCCTCATCGGCATCGGCGAGGACATGGTCAACGTCGCCTACGACGCGCCCGTCGAGATGGCGCCGCGCGAGCAGATCGAGGAGGCGGAGCGGCGGCTCTACGAGGTCGCCGAGAAGGGCCAGCTCGAGCAGGGCTTCCAGACCTTCGACGCCGCGCTGGTCAGCGCCATCGACATGGCGAGCGCCGCCTACAAGCGCGACGGCCATCTCTCCGGCATCGCCTCGGGGCTCACCGACCTCGACCGGCTGATGGGCGGGCTGCAGAAGTCCGACCTCGTGATTCTCGCGGGTCGCCCGGGCATGGGCAAGACCTCGCTCGCCACCAATGTCGCCTTCAACGTCGCCAAGGCCTACGAGGCGCGCGAGGAGCCGGATGGCAGCTTCGTGACCACGAATGGCGGCATCGTCGGCTTCTTCTCGCTGGAGATGAGCGCCGAGCAGCTGGCGACGCGCATCCTCGCCGAGCAGTCGGGCATCCCCTCCTCTGATATCCGGCGCGGCTCGATCGACGAGGACCAGTTCGGGCGCCTGGCGACTGTCGCCCAGCAGATGCAGGCGATGCCGCTCTATATCGACCAGACGGGCGGCATCTCGATCGCGCAGCTCGCCGCGCGCGCCCGCCGGCTGAAGCGCCAGCGCGGGCTCGACCTGCTGATCGTCGACTATCTCCAGCTGCTGTCGGGCTCCGCGAAGCGCGCCTCCGAGGGCCGCGTGCAGGAGATCACTGAGATCACCACCGGGCTCAAGGCGCTGGCGAAGGAGCTCGCGGCGCCGATCGTCGCGCTGTCGCAGCTCTCCCGCCAGGTCGAATCGCGCGACGACAAGCGCCCGCAGCTGTCTGACCTACGCGAATCCGGCTCGATCGAGCAGGACGCCGACGTGGTTCTCTTCGTGTTTCGCGAGGAATACTATCTCAAGAACAAGAAACCTAAGGAAGGCACCGAAGAGTTCTTTAAGTGGGCCGCCGAAATGGAGCAGGTGGCCGGCCTTGCCGAGGTCATCATCGCCAAGCAGCGCCACGGCCCCACGGGCACGGTGGACCTGCAGTTCGACGCCGACGTCACCCGCTTCGGCACCCTGATCCGCGACGACCATCTGCCGCGGCGGATGGAGGATTGATCCTCCCGCGTCCGCGGGGTGGCTCGGCATTCTCGCTTGGGGCGCGATCATTGGGAGCATGGTCCCGACGGAACGGAAGCCGGCGTCGGGAGCTGGAGACAGCAGCGGCGCCAGGACTCCGCTCGTCCCCGCAGGCGAGGCTTCTGCGAAACACTGCCTGCGTTCGAGTCTGGCTTGGTCTGGGTTCATCGCGGCGCGTCTGAAAGCCTTTCCCAGAGGCCTCGCGCAGGCGGGACCAACAGCGCCCCCGCGTCCGCAGGTGGGCGGGCTTCGTTGAGACGGGAAGTTGATTCCCGCCGACGCGACAGGGTGAAGGGGTACGCCCCAACCACAAGCACCTCGTGTGCAGCTACCCCCCTCTCTGTCTCTCCCCCACAAGCGAGGGAGGGCCGCGGGGCGAGGTTCCCTATCCAACGAGCGTCTGTCATCCAGCGACGGCGCGAGAAACGGCGGCGGCACCTCCCCTATCGTCCCCTCTCCCCTTGCGGGAGAGGGACAGGGTGAGGGGTAAGCCCCAATCCGAAGCGCCTCGTCCGAGGCTACCCCCCTCTCTGTCTCTCCCCCACAAGGGGGGAGAGGACCGCGGGGCGGGTTTTGGGATTCAAATTGCGGCCGACGAGCGTTTCGGGTGAACCAAGGATTTCCGGTTGCCCTAGGAACTAACGTCGAGCCTCGAGCGAAATTCTCCCCGAGGGAGAAACGCCAGAAGCGGCACCGCCCGGTTCGCGGGCCTGCAAGCCGGGGTCCCCTCCCCCCTTGTGGGGGAGGGACAGGGAGGGGGGTGCCCCGCCCGCGAGCGTGGAGCGCCGAGAAATGGGGTGAACCAAGAACGGCAGACTTGGCCTCATTCCCAATCGTTCACTCCGGGATTCCGCTTTCGTCGAGAGTTTCGCAGGGGGCTTGCGCAGAACGATTCCAGTCAGCCGAAAACGGCACTAGGGTCGCGGCCATGACCGCCCTGCCCTCAGGCCTCGCCCCGAGCCGCATCACCATCGACCTCGCCGCCCTCGCCGCCAACTGGCGGACGATGCGGGACCTTGCCGCGGGCGCAGAAACCGCGGCCGTCGTGAAGGCCGACGGCTACGGGCTCGGCGCGGAACCCGTAACGCGGGCGCTGCTCGACACCGGTTGCCGCACCTTCTTCATCGCCACCGCGGCGGAGGGCGCCGGCGTCCGCCGCATCGCGCCGCACGCCGTCGTCTACGTGCTCGGCGGCCTCGTCGAAGGCGGCGCGGCGCGGCTCATCGAATCCCACCTGCGGCCGGTGCTCGGCAGCCTCGCCGAGGCGGAAGAATGGGCCGCGGCGGCGCACGCGAGCGAGGCCGCGCTGCCCGCCGCGATCCACGTCGACACCGGCATGAACCGGCTCGGCCTCACCTTCGAGGAGGCGCAAACGCTCGCGGACCGCCTCGCCCTTCTCGGCGGCTTCGAGCCGACGCTGGTGATGAGCCATCTCGCGTGCGCCGACGAGCCGGCGCACGCGCTCAACGCCCGCCAGCGCGACGCCTTCGCCGCCGTGCGGGCGCTGTTCCCCGGCGTGCCCGGCTCGCTCGCCAATTCCGCCGGCGTGATGCTCGGCCCCGCCTATCACCACGACCTCGTCCGCCCCGGAATCGCCCTCTACGGCGGCTCGCCGCGGGGCGAAATTCCTGGGCCGATGCGCCCCGTCGTGCGCGCCGAGGCGCAGATCCTGCGCGTGCGCCGCGCGGCCGCCGGCGAGACCGTCGGCTACGGCGCCACCCAGCGCCTCCGCCGCGATACGGTGCTCGCGATCCTCGCCGCGGGCTACGCCGACGGCTATCACCGCGCCGGCAGTTCCTCCGACGCGCGCCCCGGCGCCGAGATCGCCATCGCCGGGCGCCGCGCCCCGCTGGTCGGCCGGGTTTCGATGGACCTGATGGCGGCCGACGTCACCGACCTGCCGCCGGGCCTCGCCGTGCGTGGCGCCTGGGCCGAGCTGTTCGGCGACACGGTGTCCGTCACCGAGGCGGCGGCGAGGGCCGGCACCATCGACTACGAGCTCCTGACCCAGCTCGGTCGCCGCGCCGAGCGCGTCTACGTGGCGTAGGCCTCATCCTCCCCCTAGCTCAATCAGCGCCTTCTCGAGCCGGCGCTGCCGCGTCTCGGCGGTCTTGGCGCCCTCGAGCGACAGCACGATGCGCGACTTGTTGCTGTTCGAGAGCGCACGGAACGCCGCCTCGGCCGCGGGATCGGCGGCGAGCGCGGCTGCAAGATCCGGAGGCGCCGCGACGTCGCGGGGCGCGGTGTCCAGCTCGACCTCGACCTCGATCTCGTCCCCGCCGGAGATCCCCGCCCCACCCCGGTGCTCGGCGCTGACCGGGATCATGAACTGTCCGCCCATCGAGCCGATCGTGCTGCGATAGGCGTAGCCGCCGATCGAAACCCGAACGGGCGGCTTTTTTCCTGCGTCGAGCGCCGTCACCACCTCCTCGGGCACGATGATGCCCGTGGTGTTCTTCCCGCTCTGATGCAGCCTCGTGCGGAACTTGGGCAACGCTCCTCCCTCCCTTCGCTTGATCCTTGAACCACGGTGACCGGAGCGGCGTCGCGCGTCGACCCGACATCGCAGGCTTCCCAGCCGCGCTGAACTCTGGTACGGAACAAGAACATCTGGCGGGATTCTCTATGGCGGCACCCAAGCGCGCAGTCCAGTTCGTGTGTCAGGTCTGCGGCGCCGTCACCGGCAAATGGTCCGGCCGCTGCGAATCCTGCGGCGAGTGGAACACCATCGCCGAGGAGACGGCGGGCGGCGGGGTCGGCGGCGGCGGAGCCTTGCGGGGAGCGCAGAAGGGGCGCGTCGTCGCGCTGGTGCCGCTCGCGGGCTCCGCGCCCGAAGCGCCGCGCCATGTCAGCGGCATCGGCGAGCTCGACAGGGTCACCGGCGGCGGCTTCGTGCGCGGCTCGGCACTGCTGGTCGGCGGCGATCCGGGCATCGGCAAGTCCACGCTCCTGATCCAGGCCGCCGCCGCGCTCGCGGGCACCGGGCGGCCGGTCGTCTACGTTTCCGGCGAGGAGGCGATCGCGCAGGTGCGGCTGCGCGCCGAGCGCCTCGGCCTCGCCGCCGCCCCTGTGGGCCTCGCGGCCGAGACCAGCGTCGAGGACATCCTGGCGACCCTCACCGCCGGCCCGCCTCCCGCTCTCGTCGTCATCGATTCGATCCAGACGCTGTGGACGACCCTCGTCGAATCGGCGCCGGGCACCGTCATCCAAGTGCGCGCGGCGGCGCAGGCGCTGGTGCGTTACGCCAAGCAGTCCGGCGCGACGGTGATCCTCGTCGGCCACGTCACCAAAGACGGCAGCATCGCCGGCCCGCGCGTCGTCGAGCACATGGTCGACGCCGTTCTCTATTTCGAAGGCGACGGCGCGCACCGGTTCCGCGTGCTGCGCGCGGTCAAGAACCGCTTCGGCCCCACCGACGAGATCGGCGTCTTCGAGATGACCGGGACGGGCCTGCGCGAGGTCACCAACCCTTCCGAACTGTTCCTCGGCGAGCGCGGCCGGTCGAGCCCCGGCGCGGCTGTTTTCGCGGGCATGGAGGGTACGCGCCCCGTGCTGGTCGAAATCCAGGCGCTCGTCGCCCCTTCCGCGCTCGGCACCCCACGGCGCGCCGTGGTCGGCTGGGACGGCAGCCGGCTCGCCATGATCCTCGCCGTGCTCGAGACGCGCTGCGGCGTCCGCCTCGGCGGGCACGACGTCTATCTCAACGTCGCCGGGGGCTTGCGGATCGCCGAGCCCGCGGCGGACGTCGCGGTGGCGGCGGCGCTGGTGTCGTCGCTGGCCGGGGTTGCTCTCGAACAAGATTGCGTCTATTTCGGCGAAGTCAGCCTGTCGGGCTCCGTCCGGCCCGTCTCGCACGCCCAATCGCGCCTCAAGGAAGCTCAGAAGCTCGGCTTCGTCAGGGCCGTGGTGCCGGAGGCGACCGCGGACGACGAAGACGGGCGCATCGGGGTGAAGCGCGTGACGGCGCTGTCGGACCTGGTCGCAGCCGTCGCGGCCGGGTGAGGCTTCGGACGGCGCGAGGCGGGCGCCGGTGAGGCCGCCCGCGAGGCAGGGATAGACGGGCCGATGCTCACGCTTCTCGACGGCATTCTCATCGTCATCATGCTGATCTCGGCACTGCTGGCGATGGTCCGCGGCTTTGTCCGCGAGGTGCTGTCGATCGCCTCCTGGGTCATCGCCGCGATCGTCGCCTTCCTGTTCTACGACGATCTGCTGCCGTTCACGCAGAACTACATCTCGAATGAGTGGATCGCGCTTGCGGCCACCGTGGCCGCGCTGTTCTTCGTCACGCTGCTGCTCGTCAGCTTCGTGACGATGCGCATTTCCGATCTCGTGCTGGACAGCCGGGTCGGCGCGCTCGATCGCACGCTCGGCTTCGTCTTCGGCGCCGCGCGCGGCCTGCTGCTCGTCGTCGTCGGCGTGCTGTTCTTCAACTGGTTCGTCCCCGAACCGGACAGCCAGCCGCGCTGGGTGGCCGAGGCGAAGTCGAAGCCCATGCTCGACGCCATCGCCGACCAGCTGCTCGCCGCCTTGCCGGAAGACCCCGAGGGCGAGCTCCTGGGGCGCTTCTTCGGCGACGACGACACCGAGCCCGCCGCCGAAGATACGCCGAACGACGTGGCGCCCGACGCGGCCGCCACCCCTGGCGCCGGCACCGTGACGGACCCAAATGATCCTCCGGCCCAGCCCCGGATCGACGAAACCGACCGCCAGCGGCTGGATCAGCTTCTCGGCACGACGCCGGGCGTCTGAAGATCGCGGCCCGGGCGGCATTGTCCGCCGGAGAGAGGCTCCAATGGCAGACTTCTCGACCCATCCTTTCGCGGCGGACGACGACGCCTTCCACGAAGAATGCGGCGTCTTCGGCGTGTTCGGCACGCCGAACGCGGGCGCGCTCGCCGCGCTCGGCCTGCACGCTTTGCAGCATCGCGGCCAGGAAGCGGCCGGCATCGTGACCTATGACGGGGGGCAGTTCCTGATCGAGCGCCATCTCGGTCTGGTCGGCGACAATTTCACGAGCGAGGCGGTGATCGGCCGGCTGAAGGGCACGCGCGCGATCGGCCACAACCGCTACTCGACGGCCGGCGGGGCGAACACCCGCAACGTCCAGCCGCTGTTCGCGGAATTCGCAGGCGGCGGCTTCGCGGTGGCCCACAACGGCAATCTCACCAACGCCGTGACCCTGCAGCGCGAATTGCAGCGCCGCGGTTCGATCTTCCAGTCGACCTCCGACACCGAGACCATCCTCCACCTCATCGCGACCAGCGAGAAGGGGCGGCTCGTCGACCGCTTCACCGACGCGGTGCGCCGCATCGAGGGTGCCTATTCGCTGGTGGCGCTCAGCGAGAAGAAGATGATCGGCTGCCGCGATCCGCTCGGCATCCGCCCGCTCGTGCTGGGCGATCTCGACGGCGCCTATGTGCTGGCCTCCGAGACCTGCGCCTTCGACATCATCGATGCCCGCTTCGTGCGTGAGATCGAGCCCGGCGAGATGGTCGTCATCACCGAGGATGGCATCGAGAGCCTGCGCCCGTTCGGCGCGCCGGTGCCGTCGCGCGCCTGCATCTTCGAGCACGTCTATTTCGCAAGGCCCGATTCGGCGATCCGCGGCACCAGCGTCTACAGCGTCAGAAAGCGCATCGGCGCCGAGCTCGCGCGCGAGACCCCGGTCGACGCCGACATCGTCATCCCCGTTCCCGATTCCGGCACCCCCGCCGCCATAGGCTTTGCGGAAGCCGCCGGGCTGCCCTTCGATCTCGGCATCATCCGCAACCACTATGTCGGCCGCACCTTCATCGAGCCGTCCGACCAGATCCGCCACATGGGCGTGCGGCTGAAGCACAACGCCAACCGTTCGGTGATCGAGGGCAAGCGCGTGGTGCTGATCGACGATTCGATCGTACGCGGCACCACCTCGCTGAAGATCGTGCAGATGGTGCGAGACGCCGGGGCCGCCGAGGTGCACATGCGCATCGCCAGCCCGCCGACGACCGATTCCTGCTTCTACGGCGTCGACACGCCGGAGAAGGGCAAGCTGCTGGCCTCGCGTATGAGCGTGGCCGAGATGGCGAGCTATATCCGCGTCGACAGCCTGGGCTTCCTGTCCATCGACGGGCTCTACCGCGCCGTGGGCGAGGCGCGGCGCAACAACGAGCTGCCGCAGTATTGCGACGCGTGTTTCACCGGCGAGTATCCCACCCGGCTCACCGACCGGCAGGGCGCGAACATCCGCCAGCTCTCGCTGCTCGCCGAGGTGTCCTGACTTGACGCAGCGGCTCGCGGGCCGGGTCGCCGTCGTCACCGGCGCCTCCCGCGGCATCGGCCGCGCCGCCGCGCTGGCGCTCGCTGCCGAGGGCGCGCGCGTGGTGGCGGTCGCCCGCACCGTGGGCGGGCTGGAAGAGCTCGACGACGCGATCAGAGCTGCCGGCGCCGCCGAGGGCGCGGTGCTGGTGCCGCTCGACCTCGCCGATTTCGACGCCATCGACCGGATGGGGCAGTCGATTTACGAGCGCTTCGGCCGGGTCGACGCCCTCGTCGGCAATGCCGGCATTCTTGGGCAGCTCTCCCCGCTCGGCCACGTGCCGCCGAAGGTCTGGGACACGGTGCTGGCCGTCAACGTCACCGCCAACTGGCGCCTCATCCGCTCGCTCGACCCGCTGCTGCGCCGATCGGATGCCGGCCGCGCCGTGTTCGTGACCTCCGGGGCGGCACATAACTGCCGGCCGTTCTGGGGTCCCTACTCCGTGTCGAAGGCCGCGCTCGAGGCCCTCGTGCGGACCTACGCCGCCGAGACCGCCAAGACGGGCGTGCGGGTGAACCTCCTCAATCCCGGCGTGGTGCGCACGCGGATGCGCGCGCAGGCCATGCCCGGGGAGGACCCGCTCTCGCTGCCGCCTCCTGAGGCGCTCGCGCCCCGGATCGTCGAGCTCGTCCTGCCGGGCGAGCTGCCGACCGGCGAGGTCTACGACGTGCGCAAGGACCGCTGGTTGACCTTCCGCAGCCCCACGTGAGACGCGCGTTCCGCCGTGTCCCCGCGAGCACCCCGCCGCGGGGCGCCGCGATGTCCTCTCCGCCGCGGCGGCGGCATCCCTCCCCTCTCACACCCCCGCATACATCCGCCCGGGGTTGAGCACGCCGGCCGGATCGAACGCCGCCTTCACGCCGGCGGTCAGCCGCAACATCGCTGCGCCGGGCGGCTCGAACACGTCGACCGCCGCCCGCACCTCCGCCGGCGCGCGGATCAGGGTCGCATGGCCGCCGACGGCGCGCACCGCCTCGCGGATGACGCCCGCGCCGGCCTCGCCTCGCGCCTCGGTCGCGAGCCAGACGAGGCCGCCGCCCCAGTCGTAGACGACGCGCGCCGGCAGCGCTCGCGCGACGCGGGCCGCGAACTCGGGCCCGCGCGTCGGCGCCGTCGAGACGCGCCAGACCGCGGCCTTGCGCGGTTCGGCGAGCAGCGTGGCGTCGCGCACCGCGCGCCACAGTGCCTCCGCCCCCTCCCCTTCCGTGACCTCCGGCGTGCCGAACGCCCGCAGCAGCCGGCGGAGTTCGCCGAGCCGGTGGTCGACGGAGAAGCCGAAACCCTCGACGCGAATCAGCGTCCGCGCCTCGCGCCGGTCCGGCGCGGGAACGTGGGCGGCGCCCGTGACCTCGAGGGGCGAGCCGAGCGCGGCGGCGAGCGCGGCGACCGCGCGGGCGTCGTCGAGGCCGGGGAACACCAGCGTCGCGGCGCGTTCCGGCTTCGGCAGCACCTTGAAGGTCACTTCGGTGAGGAAGCCGAGCGTGCCCCAGGAGCCCGCGAGGAGCTTCGCGAGGTCGAGCCCGGTGACGTTCTTCATCACCCGCCCGCCGGATTTCACCGTCTCGCCGCGGCCGTTGACGAAGCGCACGCCGATGAGGCCGTCGCGCGCGGCCCCCGCCATGATCCGCCGCGGCCCCGACAGGTTCGCCGCGGCGACGGCGCCGATCGTCGGCTCGCCGGCGCTGCCGAGCAGCGCGCGATAATCCGGCGGCTCGAATGCGAGCGCCTGGTTCGCCGCCGCGAGCGTGCGCACCACGTCGGCGAGCGGCGTGCCGGCGCGGGCGGAGACTACGAGTTCGGCCGGCTCATAGAGCGTGATGCCCGTCATGCCGGCGGCCGACAGCGTCGCCTCCGCCTGCACCGGCCGGCCGATGTCGGCCTTGGTGCCGCCGCCGACCACCGCGAGCGGCGCGCGGCGCGCGGCGGCGTCGGCGATCACGGCCCCGGCCTCGGCCTCCTCGCGCGGGCTATGCAGCGTCACGCGGCGATCCGGCCGGCGAGCGGGAACACCTTGGCGGGGTTGAGGAGCCAGAGCGGGTCGAACACGCCGCGCACCCGCATCTGCTGGGCGAGATCGGCGGGCCCGAACTGCGTCGGCATCAGCTCGCGCTTTTCGAGGCCCACGCCGTGTTCGCCGGACAGGCAGCCGCCGACCTCGACGCAGAGCCGGAGGATGTCCTCGCCCGCGGCCTCCGCCTTCTCCATCTCGCCGGGTTTGTTGATGTCGAACATCACCAGCGGATGCAGGTTGCCGTCCCCGGCGTGGAACACGTTGGCGACGCCGAGCCCGTAGGATTTCACGATCTCGTCGATGCGCCGCAGCACGTGCGGCAGCTGGCCGGTCGGGATGGTGCCGTCCATGCAGATATAGTCCGAGATGCGCCCGGTGGCGCCGAACGCGGCCTTGCGGCCCTTCCAGATCAGCGCGCTCTCGGCCTCGGACTGCGACACGCGCAGGGTTTTCGGCCGGAAGCCCTCGGCGATGGCGACGATGCGCGCCAGCATCGCCTCGATCTCGGCCTCCGAGCCCTCGACTTCGACGATCAGCATCGCCTCGACGTCGAGCGGATAGCCGGCATGGGCGAACGCCTCGCAGATGCCGATCGCGGTGCGGTCCATGTATTCGATCGCGACCGGCAGGATGCCGGCGCCGATGATCGCGGCGACGCAGGCCCCCGCGTCCTCCACGCTGGAAAAGCCAATCAGGGCAGGCCGCGCGCCTTCGGCGGCCCGCAAGATGCGCACCACCGCTTCGGTGACGATGCCGAGCTGACCCTCCGAGCCGGTGACGAGGCCGAGAAAGTCGTATCCTCCGGCGTCGAAATGGCTGCCGCCGAGCTCGACTACGGTGCCGTCCACCAGCACCATCGTCGCGCCGAGCAGATTGTTGGTGGTGACGCCGTATTTGAGGCAGTGCGCGCCGCCCGAGTTCATGGCGATATTGCCCGCAATGGTGCAGGCGAGCTGGCTCGACGGGTCGGGCGCGTAGAAGAAGCTTTCGTGGGCCACCGCCTGACTGATGGCGAGATTGGTGATGCCCGCCTCGACCCTTGCCACCCGGTTGGCGAAATCGATGTCCAGCACCCGGTTCATTTTGGCGATGCCGAGGACGATGGCATCCTCCTGCGGGATGGCGCCGCCGGCGAGCGAGGTGCCGGCGCCGCGCGGCACGACCTTCACCCGGTTGTCGTGGGCGAAGCGCATCACGGCGGCGACCTCCGCGGTCGAGCGCGGCAGCACCACGGCGAGCGGCATCCGGCGATAGGCGGTGAGCGCGTCGGTCTCGAAGGCGCGCCGCTCGTCCTCGCTCGCGATCAGCGCGTCCGGGGCCACGAGCGCCGCAAGGCCGCGGACGATCTCGTCGCGGCGGGCGAGCACGGCGGCGTCGGGCGGCGGGAAGGCGATGGCCATGGCGACTCCGCTCGGGAATGCCGCAGAATGCACCGGCAAAGCCGCCGGTTCAAAGCCGATCCGACGCCGCAGGGCGGCCGCGATGGCGTTCAGCCCCGGACGAGAAGGCTCTCGTCATAGCGCGCAAGAAGGTGCGCTACGTCGCGATATACCTCGATGGCGCCGGCCGCACGCAAGGTCTGCTCGGAAAAGCCGCCGCTGAGCACGCCGATCGTCCGTACTCCCGCCGCGCGTGCGCCTTCCGCGTCGTAGGGCGTATCCCCCACCACGACGGCCCGCTCGGGAGCCACGGCGACCTGCCTCAACGCCGCCTCGAAAATGTCCGGATAGGGCTTGGAGCGCTCGGCGTCGTCCGAGGCGGTCTCGGCGTCGACGAGACCTTCGATCCTCGCGATCCGCTTGTAGCTCGCCAGCTCCTCAGCCTTCGCCGAGGAGGCGAGGACGATGCGCCCTCTGTCGCGCCGGATGCGCTCGAAAAGCGCGGGCACGCCCGGGAAGGGCCGGATCTGCGGCAGATATTCACGCTCGAACAGCTCGAGCCGCCACGCCTCGAGCTCCTTGCCGCGGCGGGCGACGGCGTCCGGGGGCATGAAAGTCGGCACGATCAGGTCCCCGCCCTTGCCGATCTGCGCCCGCACCTCCTCGAAGGGCACGTCGATGCCGAATTCATGGAAGGCGCGCTGCCAGGAGCGGGCGTGGGCATCGACCGAGTCGATCAGCGTGCCGTCGATATCGAAGACCACGGCCTCGATCATAGCGTTGAGAACCCCTTCGTCGGTGAAGAGCACCGCCTATCCGCAACCCCCGCGGGCAGCACCGCGTTCCCGCAGGCGAGCGGCGCCGCAGAGCGACCGGCGTGGCGGACTGGCCGAACTCCGGCCATAGTGGGCGGGTTTCCTCCGGCGACGGACAACAGGGGACGGTGCCTCATGGATACGAGCCGCGACGGTGCCGATTTCGATCTCGTCATCATCGGGGCGAGCTTTGCCGGCCTCGCCGCCGCTCGCACCGCCGCGGCGCGCGGGCTTCGCGTCGCCGTGCTCGAAGCCAAGACCGAGCCCGGCGCCCGCATCCACACCACGGGTATTCTGGTGCGCGAGGCGATCGAGGAGATCGACATCCCGCATCATCTGACGCGGCGGGTGCCGGGCGTGCGGCTCTATTCCCCGAACCTCACCCATGCCGACCTGTTCTCGCCGGGCTACTCGTTCTACACCACGCGGACCGCGGACCTCGTGCGCTGGATGGCCTGCGCCGCCGAGGCCGCGGGGGCAGAGATCCGCTGCGGCGCCCGCTTCACCGGCGCGGAGCGCGCGGGCGACCTGCTGCATCTGGCGGGCAGTGGCCTCACCACGCGGTTTCTCATCGGCGCCGACGGGGCGCGCTCGGCGGTGGCGCGCGCTTTCGGCCTCGCCCGCAACGCGCGCTTCCTCACTGGGCTCGAAGTCGAGGTGGAGCCCGACCCGACGATCGACCCGCGGCTGCTGCACTGCTTCATCGATTCGCGGCTGGCGCCGGGCTATCTCGCCTGGATCGCGCCGGGGCCGGACGTGTTGCAGCTCGGCCTCGCCGTCCGCCCCGGGGCGAGGCCCGACCTTGAAGCGTTCCTCGCCCGCGTGGAGCGGCATCTCGGTTTTGCACCGCGGATCGTCGGCCGGCGCAGCGGGCGCATCCCGTGCGGCGGGCCGCTGTCGCGGATCGGCGCCCCCGGCGTGCTGCTGATCGGGGACGCGGCGGGCTGGGTCTCGCCGATGACGGGCGGCGGCATCCGCAGCGCCTTCCGGTTCGGCCGGCGGGCCGCCGCCATGGTGGTCGACCACCTCCAGAACGGCGGGCCCGCGCCGGAGATCGCCCTTGTGCGGGAGGTGCCGAAAGTCCGGCTGAAGCGCTTGATGCGCCGCGCGCTCGACCTCGCCCCGCCGAATCTCGTGGTGGACACGGCTCTCGCCCTGCCTGCCGTCCGCGCGGCGGCGGAGCGCATCTATTTCCACCGCCGCGGCGGCGCGGGCCTCGACCGCGCGGCCTACCTGCGCTGGCTCGACGAGCAGCGGGGCAAGGCCATCGCGGCGCCTGAGGCGCCGAAGCAGATCGTCTAGACGGTGCCGGCTCCTTGCCCGCAGCGCGCAGCCGAGCTCATTGAGGGACGCCGAAAACACGAAAGGCCGCGGTTTCCCGCGGCCTAGTCGCCGTCCGACTCTCGTCGGGAACTGGAGCGGGCGAAGGGATTCGAACCCTCGACCCCAACCTTGGCAAGGTTGTGCTCTACCCCTGAGCTACACCCGCATGTGCTACCGACACCGCTAGGCGTCGCGGCGCTGGGTGGCGCCGAAAGCGCCGCCTGTATGAACCAGCTTCTGCCGCTTTGCAACCCCTCCGTTGAGCCGTTCGCGAGGTTCCGCGCGACCCCGATCGCACCCCGCAAGCAGGGGTGAGAGCCCTCCCCTCGTGGCGGCCGCCGCGGACATCGGATCCCGACAAGGCACCATCCCTTCAGTTGACAGACGAACGCCGGGCCGCGCAACCTGAGCGAAAATCGACAGAAAGGCCGGAGGAGATTTGGCGGCACGCGTTCCCTGGCCCGTATGGACGGGCCGCGCTTGCGGACTGGGCGCCGAACCGTCGAAACCGGCCGGGCGCGGCGCCGACCGGAGCGCTTTGGCCTTCGCTCGGCGTCCCATGGCCGCGCGGCGCCGTCTGCGCGCGCTTTCCGCACTCCTTCTGCTCTGCACAGGTGCCCCCATCGTCGCCCCAGCCCAATCCGCGTCGGGACCGACCCCGATCGCGCTCGACTGCGTCGTCGGCGGCGCACGGCCGGAAGCCGCCGGTTTCATCGACGCCTTCTGCGGGGAGGCGCAGCGGGTGCTCGCGGCCCGTTCCGGCGCGCCCGTGCGGCCGCTCCGCCTTGACGAACTCCGCAAGACCGCTTTCACAGGCCGCTGGGTCCGGATCGACATCACCGTACGCAGCCCGCTGCTCGCGACCGGAACGATGCGCTGGGGCAGCATCGCGGCGGGCGAAGCCGTTGAGGCCGGACAGGCCGGACCGATCGAGGCGGGGATTTCCGACGCGACGCTCAACGCCGATACCGCGCAACTGCTGGTCGGCGCATTGCTCACGGTGAGCGCGGCCTTCGGCTGAACGGGGAAGCCGATCGCCGCATCGAGGGAGGGGGGAGAGAAATGGTGGATGTTCCGGGAGATCCCAGCACGCCGATCGGCCTGTCGCTCGGCGGTTCCTACGACGGCTCGCTCGAGACCGTAGGAGACCGCGACTGGATTCGCGTGGAGATGACGGCCGGTCAGATCTACAAATTCAACATCACCGGCACCACCCTCGGAGATCCCTATCTCCGGCTCTATTCGAGCACGGGCGATCTTCTCGCATCCGCCTACGACCTCTACGCCGACGGAAGGTCGGCGATGGCGTTCAATCCCTCGGCCAGCGGCACGTTCTACATCGAGGCGTCGGAATATTCCGACGGCGGCGTCGGCGATTACAGCCTCGTCTTCGATGTGCTCACCGTCTACACGAACGATCAGATCGCCGATCAGCTCGTGAACGGCTATTGGGAGGATACCGGCCGCTCCGCCCATGCGTTCGCGGGCACCGACATCACCGTCAATCTCACCGCATTGACCGCGGAGGGCCAGGCGCTGGCGCGGGCCGCGCTCCAGGTCTGGACCGACGCGACCGGCCTCACTTTCAGCGAAACGGCCGCCGCCGCGCAGATCACCTTCGACGACGACGACGACGGCGCCTTTGCCAACTACAGCGCGAGCGGAAGCACGACGATCAGCGCCAGCGTCAACGTCGACATCGACTGGCTCGCCGCTTACGGCACGACGCTGGACAGCTATTCGTACCAGACCTACATCCACGAGATCGGACATGCCCTGGGTCTGGGACATGCCGGGCTGTATAACGGCACCGGCTCCTATCCGGACGACGCAGAATACTTGAACGACTCGTGGCAAGCCACGGTCATGTCCTATTTCAGCCAGACCGAGAACACCTTCATCGACGCCGATTACGCCTATGTGCTGACGCCGCAGATCGCCGATCTGATAGCGATCCAGACCCTTTACGGCGTGCCGGCGAGCACCCGGCTCGGCGACACCACCTACGGCTTCAACACGAACGCCGGCAACGTGATCTTCGATGCGGCGGCGTTCACGACGGTCCCGGTCAGCCTCACCGTGTTCGACAGCGGCGGCATCGACACGTTCGACTATTCCGGCTTTGCCGACAATCAGCGCATCGACCTGCGCCAGGAGCATTATTCCAATGTCGGCGGGCTGATCGGCAATCTCGCCGTGGCGCGCAATACCGACATCGAGAACGTGATCGGCGGCTCCGGCGACGACTATCTCTACGGCAATGGCCTCGCCAACGTCCTCACCGGCGGCGCCGGGGCGGACTATCTCTCCGGCGGGACGGGCACGGACACGGCGTCCTACGCCAATGCCGGCTCCGGCGTGACGGTGGACCTCGTGACCCCCGGAGCGAATACCGGCGACGCGGCGGGGGACCGGTACAACTCGATCGAGCGGCTGATCGGTTCGGCGTTCGCGGACGCGCTCTACGCCAACAGCGGCGCCAACATGGTTCAGGGCGGCGCCGGCGGCGACCAGATCAAGGGGTTCGCCGGGAACGACAAGCTCTATGGCGAGGCCGATGACGACACGCTCAACGGCGGGCTTGGCGCGGACTACCTGTCGGGCGGCACGGGCACCGACACCGCGAGCTACGTCAACGCCTCGGCCGGCGTGATCGCGAGCCTGGCGAACCCCACCATCAACACCGGCGAGGCCGCGGGCGACACCTACAACTCGATCGAAAACCTGACGGGCTCGGCCCATGACGACGCGCTCAACGGCAATGCCGGCATCAATCTCATCCGCGGCCGCGACGGCGACGACACGCTGAAGGGCTATGCCGGCAACGACGATCTGCGCGGCGACGGCGGCGACGACACGCTGATCGGCGGCCTCGGGGCGGACGCGCTGCGGGGCGGCGCCGGGTCCGACACCGTCTCCTACTACCAGGCCACGACAGGCGTGGTCGCGAGCCTCGCCAATCCCTCGATCAATACCGGCGAGGCGCGGGGCGACACCTATTCCTCGATCGAGAACGTCACCGGCTCGGCCCATGACGACAGCGTCTACGGTAATTCCGGCGACAATTTCATCAACGGCGGCGCGGGCGACGACATCCTCAAGGGTTATGCCGGCAACGACACGCTGAAGGGCGGGGCCGACGACGATATCTTCGTGTTCAACACGGCGCTCGACGCCGCGACCAATGTCGATACGATCACCGACTTCAACGTCGCCGACGACACGATCTGGCTCGACGACTTTGCCTTCGCCGGGCTCGGCGCCGGTGCCCTCGCGGCCTCCGCCTTCAAGGACGTCGCCGTCGGCGCGGTGGATGCCAGCGACCGCGTGCTCTACAATTCCGCCACCGGCGATTTGTCCTTCGACCGCGACGGCTCGGGGAACACCCATAGCGCGGTCAAGTTCGCTGTCGTCGCCAACCACGCCGCGCTGACGGCGGCCGACTTCTTCATAATCTGAGGCAAGACGATGCGGAGGGGCGCGTGATGGCGGACGACCGGATCGACGACATGCTGCACCGGTTCCGCCGCGAGACGGGGCGGGACTACCCGGCGAGCCGGGCCTCGGTCGAGAAGTTCATCACCGACTTCTCGCGAAGCCGCTCGGCCGGCCGCGACCTCGACGACGCCGTGATGGAGCGGATGAAGGAGAATGCCGGCCTCAAATGAGGCCGGCGACGGTCGAGGCACGCCCCGCGGCGCTCAGCCGAGGCTCTTTTCCATCAGCCGCGTCAGGCGCTCGACGAAGGCCTTGGGATCGGCGAGGGCCTCGCCGTCGAGCACGCGCGCCTGGCCGTAGAGCAGCCAGGCCGCGTCGTCGAGCTCGGGGCCGCCGCCGGCCACCCGGCCGGCCAGCGCCTTGATCAGGGCATGACGGGGATTCAGCTCCAGCACCGGCGCGAGGCCGGCCTTGGCGCCTTCCGCTCGCGCCAGCAGCTTCTCGAGCTGCCTGTCGGGCCCGAAATCCGGCGCGACGAGGCATACCGGGCTCGCGGCGAGCCGGGCCGAGGCGCGCACCTCGCTCACCGCCTCGCCCAGCGCCTGCCTGAAGCGCGCGGCGAGCGTCGCAATATCCGCTGCCCTGGCGGTGGCGTCCGCCTCCGCCTCGCCGCCCGCGTTGGGGATCAGGTCGAGATCGGCCGCCCCTTGCGTCACCGACTGGAACGGCTTGCCCTCGTAGCCGATCGCGGTGCGCACCCAGAAGGCGTCGACCGGATCGGTCAGGAACAGCACCTCGACGCCGCGCGCGGCGAAGCCTTCCAGATGCGGGCTCGCGGCCACCGCCTCGCGGCTGTCGCCGAGAATGTAGTAGATCGCTGTCTGGTTGGGCCGGAGGTCCTTCACGTAGTCGGCGAGGGTGCGCCAGCCCTCCCCGCCTTTCGAGGAACGGAAGCGCACCAGCTTGAACAGCTCGTCCCGCCGCTCCGGGGCCTCGTAGAGCCCCTCCTTGATGACGGAGCCGAAAGCCTCCCAGACTTTCGTGAACAGCGCCTCGTCGCTCGAGGCGAGCTTCGCCAGCTCGGAGACGACGCGGCCGGCGACGCCCTTCCTGATCGCCTCCAGCACCGGATTGGCCTGCAGCATCTCGCGCGAGAGATTGAGCGGCAGATCCTCCGAATCGATGACGCCGCGGACGAAGCGCAGCCAGGGCGGCAGCAGGTCCGCCTCGTCGGTGATGAAGACGCGGCGGACATAGAGCTTCACGCGCCCGCGCCGCCCCGGATCGAACAGGTCGAAGGGCGGCTCCTCCGGCACGAACAGCAGCACGGAATATTCGTGCCGCCCTTCGGCCCGGTAATGGATGGTCAGCGCCGGCGCGCCGTACTGGCCGGCGACGGTGCCGTAGAACTCGCGATACTCGGCCTCGGTGACGGCGGTCCTGGGCCTTGTCCACAGCGCCGCCCCCTCGCCGAGGCGCCTCCACGCCGCCTCCTGTGCCCGGCGGAACTCGATCGGCACCGGCACGTGGGCGGAATAGGCGGCCACGATACGCTCGATCGTCGCCGGCTCGGCATAGGACCTGGCATCGTCGAGAAGATGCAGCACCACGCGCGTGCCGCGCGTCGGCGCCTCCTCGGCGGTCGCCGGCCTGAGCGCGAAGGTGCCGCTGCCATCGGAAATCCAGGCATGGGCCTCCTCGGCGCCGGCGCGACGGGAGAACACCTCCACCTCGCGCGCGACCATGAAGGCGGAATAGAAGCCGACGCCGAACTGGCCGATCAGCCGATTCTTGTCGGCCGCGTTCGCGAGCGTGTCGAGGAAGGCGCGGGTGCCGGAGCGGGCGATGGTGCCGAGATTGCCCTTCAGCTCCTCCCGGCTCATGCCGATGCCGTTGTCGGACACCGTCAGCGTGCCCTTCGTCGCGTCGGCCTCGATTCGGATGTTCAGCTCGGGCTCGCCGCCGAGCAGCGCCGGTTCGGCGATCGCCCGGTAGCGCAGCTTCTCGCAGGCGTCCGCCGCGTTCGAGATCAGCTCGCGCAGGAAGATGTCCTTGTTCGAGTAGACCGCGTGCACCATGAGGTGCAGGAGGCGCGAGACTTCCGCCTCGAAGGCATGGGTTTCGACGCCGGCCGCCGCCTGGTCCGCCATTCGGATGTCCTCGGATTCGGTTTCGAATGCGTGCGCCCGCCGGGCTCGGCGGACGGCGGGAGATATCGGCCAGCCTTCCGCGGCGTTCAAGCCGTGCCGCGCCGGATCGGCGGCCCCTTGCGGGAACGGGCGGCCGGAGTCGATATACGAGCCATGATCTCCCAGAAGGCGAAATACGCGTTCAAGGCCCTCGTCTACCTGGCGCAGCGGCCGAGGGGCGAACTCGCCCTCGTCACCGACATCGCCGCCGGGGCGAACGTGCCGCGCAAGTTCCTCGAGCAGATCCTCATCGACCTCAAGAACCACAGCTTCATCGCCAGCCGCCGCGGCCGGGCCGGCGGCTACATGCTGCTGCGCGACCCCGCGAGCATCACCATCGGCGGCGTGCTGCGCGCCATCGACGGTCCGATGGCGCCGCTCGGGTGCCTTTCGCGCACCGCCTACCGGCCCTGCGCGGACTGCGACGAGGCGACCTGCCCGGTGCGCGGCGTGTTCGGCGACATCTTCGCGGCGACGCTGCTGATGATGGAGGGCACGACGCTCGCCGACGCGATCCGCCGCGAGCCGGCCGCGGCGAACCCGCTGCTTGCGGCGGCGCTGGCCTGACTGGGGTGGAATATGCTCCGGCCACGCCGCGGGGTCGCGGGGCCGGGAAGGATTTTTCGCCGGGCGCGCGAATTTGGCATCAACGGTTTCGCCTCGGCGGGGCGAGACCATAGCAGTCTGCTTTTCCAATCCCGAGTAACTCTGTAGGGTTTCAGTGCCAGCTACATGGGAGGCCCCGAATGCTCCGCTCGTTCAGCCGCACCGCCCTGCTCGCCGCTGCCGCACTCGTCACCACGCCCGCCCTGGCCCAGACGCTGACCAATGTCAGCTACGACCCCACCCGCGAACTCTATGAAGCCTACAATGCCGCCTTCGAGGCGCATTACGAGGCGGAACACCCCGGCACGGACATCACGCTGCGCGCCACGCACGGCGGCTCCGGCGCCCAGGCCCGGACCGTGATCGACGGCCTCGAGGCCGACGTGGTGACGCTGGCGCTGGCCGCCGACATCGACGCCATCGCCGACACCGGCCTCATCGACGAGGGCTGGCAGGCCGAACTGCCCAACAATTCAGCGCCCTACACCTCGACCATCGTGTTCCTCGTGCGGGAGGGCAACCCGAAGAACATCCAGGACTGGGACGACCTGCTCGCCGACGGCGTCGAGGTGATCACGCCGAACCCGAAGACCTCGGGCGGGGCGCGCTGGAACTATCTCGCCGCCTGGGGCTATGCCCTGCGGCAGAACGGCAACGACGAAGCGGCGGCGGAGACCTTCGTGCGCTCGCTCTACCAGCACGTGCCCGTACTCGACACCGGCGCCCGCGGCGCCACCAACACCTTCGCCCAGAACGGCATCGGCGACGTCCTCATCGCCTGGGAGAACGAGGCCTTCCTCGCGCTCCAGGAGCTCGGTGAGGACCGGTTCGACATCGTCGTGCCCTCGGTATCGATCCTGGCCGAGCCGCCGGTCGCGATCGTCGACAGGACGGTCGACGCCCACGGCACGCGCGAGCTGGCGCAGGCCTATCTCGACTATCTCTATTCGCCCGAAGCGCAGGCGATCATCGCGCAGAACTTCTACCGGCCGTCCGAGCCCGAGCTGGTCGACCCGGCCCTGCTCGAGCGCTTCCCGGCCATCGACCTCTTCACGCTCGCCGACGTGTTCGGCAGCTGGGACGAGGCCCAGGCACGGCACTTTGCCGATGGCGGCGTGTTCGACCAGATCTACAGCCTGAACTGATCCGGCCGCTCGTGACGGCCAGGAATCACCGGCCGGGCGGCCCCGCGGGCAGCGGGCGGCCCGTGGCCGGGCGATGGAAGGGGGAGCAGGCCGGCGACCATGGCGACGAGGTTTCGCTTCAAGCAGCCGAGCATCATCCCGGGCTTCCGGCTGACCTTCGGCTTCACCTTGCTCTATCTCGGCCTGATCGTGGTGATCCCGATCATCGGCCTCTATGTCCGGGCGTTCAGCCTCGACTGGGACGCGTTCTGGCCCATCGCGAGCGGGCCGCGGATGCTGCACGCCATGAAGCTCAGCTTCGGCGCCTCCGCGCTCGCCGCCCTTTTCAACGTGCTGACAGGCACCATCATCGCCTGGGTGCTGACGCGCTACCGCTTTCCCGGGCGGCGCATCCTCGACGCCACGATCGACCTGCCCTTCGCGCTGCCGACTGCGGTCGCGGGCATCGCGCTGACGGCGATCTATTCGCCGAACGGCTGGATCGGCAGCCTGTTCGACTTCCGCATCGCCTACACCCCCCTCGGCATCTGGATCGCGCTCGTTTTCATCGGCCTGCCCTTCGTGGTGCGAACCGTCCAGCCGGTGCTGGAAGAGGTCGACCTCGAGGTGGAGGAGGCCTCGGCGACGCTCGGCGCCTCGCGCCGCCGCACCGTGTTCCGCGTCGTCATGCCCACGCTCGTGCCCGCCATCCTCACCGGCTTCGCGCTCGCCTTCGCCCGGGCGGTGGGCGAGTACGGCTCGGTGATCTTCATCGCCGGCAACCTGCCGAACCGCACCGAGATCCTGCCGCTCCTCATCGTCATCCGGCTCGAATCGAACCAGGAAGCGGCCGCCGCGGCGATCGCGGCGATCATGCTCACGGCCTCGTTCCTGATCCTGCTCCTCATCAACCTGCTGCAGGCCTACAGCCGACGGAGGTCCGGCAATGTCTGAGGCGACGCTCGAAATCGTGCCGCCGCCCTCGCTCGGTGCCGCCGCGCCCCGGCGACGCTCGGCCGTCACGGAGCCGGCCTGGGTCCGGATTGTTCTCATCGGCGTGGCGCTCGCCATCATCGGCGTGTTCCTGCTGCTGCCGCTGGCGACGGTGTTTGCCCAGGCCCTCGGCAACGGCCTCGACGCCTATCTCGAAACCTTCCGCGATCCGGACGCGCGCTCCGCGATCCTGCTGACGCTGCTGGTCGCCGCCCTGGCGGTGCCGTGCAATCTCGTGTTCGGCGTCGCCTCCTCCTGGGCGGTCGCCAAGTACAAGTTCCGCGGCAAGGCCTTCCTCGTCACCCTGATCGACCTGCCGTTCTCGGTATCCCCGGTCGTGGCGGGCCTCGTCTACATCCTGCTGCTCGGGGCCAATTCCGCGCTCGGCGGCTGGTGGATCGAGCACACCGGCATCCGCATCATCTTCGCGGTGCCCGGCATCGTGCTGGCGACGATCT